>Ga0307514_10000284_pt1 | contig 129301 bp, 117 predicted proteins | sample 16_EM_MG_FD_203088 | JGI IMG/M metagenome (GOLD analysis project Ga0307514, IMG submission 203088) | Populus trichocarpa ectomycorrhiza microbial communities from riparian zone in the Pacific Northwest, United States - 16_EM | ecosystem: Host-associated > Plants > Roots > Unclassified...
GGTATCAAGTGGCCCACTAATGTGTGATTGGCGTTTGTAGTGGCTTCCGGAGTAAAATTTACCACAGGGGATGGGCACAATTTACCTTGATATTGATCTTGAGAAAACATAACTGTGGTCTTCTTTGCACTGACTTATTCAGACAGCGCAGAATGGATTGCTGCACCTGCTAGCGCTAAAGTCTGCAGAGTGAGAGGTAGGAAATGCTGGGATGTCGTAGGCTGCCGCCCCAAGCTATTGGCTGTGAAGAAAAATTTGTGGTGAATAAGATCAAGCACTTCCATTTGGGTGAACCATGATATCTTATGATCCATGACCTTGGAGAGATATGTATCATCAACCAGGAGCTCCTTAACCTGGATCTGAAGCTCAGTCTCAGCGTAAATCCAACTGGTAACTATGGAGAACAGTTCGACGTGCCCCATCTCCAAACCATCCTTGAGTGGTACTAAACTTCAGTTTTAAATATTTATATTTTGGAATGTAGTCAATATCCGAAATCTGATAGAGGAGCATTATGCAGAAACCAAGACATACAGCTTCTCATATCTGTGGATGTATTTTGCGACATCGACCGCCGGGCAATTGACACACAGATGGCGTACCAACAGCAGCACCTGCTAACGCTCGCTGACGATCCTGAGCCTCAATTGCGAGTGTCCAAGCTTCATCAACCATTGAGTACTTGTCATCGGATAATATTGGCCAAGGAGTCTTCCTGAATACCATTGTCTCTATGAAACTTTTCGCAAACTCAAAAGTAGCCTTTTGGTGTTGAGAAACAATCTGATCTGCACTGGCCTTGGGTTGTGCAACATTCTGGTCTCCACTAGTCACGTGTAGCGACAGTGCCTGGGTGGATTGTGCACGGTCAGACTCCGATAACTTCTGGAGGAGGGTTGACTTTTGGTGTTTGAGTAGGGGTGGTTCCAATGCCCAAGCTGGATTTCGGGAATTTGGGAGTAGAGGGCATTCAATAACAGTATCCACGCGGCTCCGTTTTTGTGGCAGTGGAATCCTTGTAGTTTGTAATGGCTTGTCCCAGCCCGCCTAGCCTAAAAGTGGGACATCCTGTTGGTGATCCAAATCGTTTTCTTCAATGTTGGACAACAAGGTGGACTCTCAGGGGTTTTCACTGTCATAATCACTGGTGTCTTGATTGGTATCGTCATCCATGTTTGATGATAAATTCGGGGACATTCTTCATCATTAACACAATGTACAATACACGTTGGAACGTGATTGGAAGGCAAACATTGGAGAGACACTGAAGGTTGGCGGTTTCTTGAATGCCAGCACTCTCTGGAGGTGAGCATCTTGATTCTTCTGTGAATAGTGATTCCTGACCTGCCTGGCCGTAGGTTCTAATTGTGGTAATAAAGATAGAAAGTTGGGGAATATAGGAGAGAATGTATACCCAGTAAATGTACGATTAAGTGCAACAGAAGAACTGGAAACATGGAGAAAGGAGTTCCTCATACTTAAGGAGAATGCAATATGAGGCACGCGATCAAGAGTTCAGGAGAGATAATGTCGATGGTTCATAATCATATTGAGGACAGATGTCTAGTATTGCAATGTAGGATGATGTCAGGTGCACCAGAATACATAGATTCCTTGTCAGTTGCACCGGAAAAGATGGATTCCTCGGGCCTAATGTCAGCAACTTCTATCAACAATACTCTGTATGGATGCAAGAAGTGGAGGTTGGCTAAAGCCAATGCACACAGAATAGAACCAGATACACCGGAAGACAACTCGCAACATTAACTAACTCTGGGTGCTGGCCAAATCACGCACTGAGAACCTACATGAAAACATGTGCCTCTCGATATGACTCTCTAAACGTAGCAACTATGGGTGAATGTTTGAGAATTTGAGCTGACCACATGGCATAGAATTGGTGCAGCATTTATATTCTGCAGAACAGGATAGATTTGGGACCTTCATAGTGACAGCTGAGTTGCCAGTGTTCATTCTGTAGTTTGTTATCAATCTATGAGAAACATGCATCTCCATAGGTGGCATAAAAGCCGGAAAGAAACACATATTTTCACCATATTCGATTGTATTCGGATGCTGCAGCTAAGTTAGGGGTCGCTAAGGCAATATTGTAAGCATAACTTCCCTTTCATGTGTTCATCTGGGCTGTGTCTGCAGAATATCCTTCACAACAATGTTGCAGTTAATAGAAAAGAGAGAATTTGGTACAAAAACGACATATACAGGCACAGGGAACGAATGTTGAGGTACGATGGATGATGTAGAGGTAATCATATTGATTCAAGCACTTGGTGATGCTAAGATTGCTAACTAATGGCGGATAAATACACATTCACAATCTGATTTTGCATCTAATATCTAGTAAGGTGCACACCATCACATCACATATTCATTGTGAGTCTCACCGCTACAATAGTGACTTCATCTAATGTTGGGGTTGGAAGCTTATATACTACAATAGTATGAATGCATAGTGAGACGTCATGTCACAGTGGGACGAGGAATGATGATTGCATCCATACAGATCTGGAAATCAAGGGGCACCGAAGTTTAAATGATTATGCATGGATTCAATGGCTGGCGATTGCAAGCTCGCCTTACTCTGACAGTTAATTGCACTCTTTGAAGCTGTCTTTTCATAGGGTGAGCTTTCAAGGTTGTCTCTCTTCGAACTTTCACGTTTGATGGAAATCTGTTCATGTAATGTATTTTCAGAGACAAGTTTTGGCGGCCCAAAGACCCAAGTTAGTCAGAATCTAGTCAAGTAGGCATTCGAACCATTCAGAACTTGGGCCTTATTGAGTCAGTATGGTTCATGGGTGAGCGGGAGTTGCTGGCAATTTTGGAGAGTCACTCGAACAGAATATGTCTTTCGAGATTCTCTCTCCGAAGCTCCAGCTCGTTTGAGAGAGCCTGATCATGCAGAGCTATTCTAGAATTTCGAAGCATAGAGCCAAGCATACTACTTAGTCAATGTTGAGTTAAGTGGTGTTTCCAATTGGCGAGGTCTGTACAATTATGGTTTAGTTGTACAGGGCGACATTGCTTCAACAGACAAGTTGACACGGAGCTGAGAGTTCAAGCAATTTTTGCGGCGGCCTTCATATCCCAATCAAGCATAGATTTGTCAGGAAAATGTATTTTAGACACTGGATGTCTCCAGGAGTGTCTGAGAAGGATGTGGAGTGTAACCTTAGATGAGTTGATTTCAGGAGACTATCAGACCCTACAAGAGCAATCCGGCCGGCCTTCGGAGTAACTGAGATTTCTGATTACTGGTACAGGTGTACCATGGAAGTGATTGTGATAAGTCTGGGAACACCTCGGAGTGCAAGGGAGAACATTGGGTTCACTTGGGAGCACCTGGGTGCGCCGGCGACAAGTCTGGGTGAGCTGTCGACAAGTCACAGTGGGCTGACGACATGTCTGGGTGCGCCAAGGACAAGTTTGGGTGTACCGATGACAAGTCTGGGTGTGCTGACGACAAGTCTGTGTGCGCCGATAACAAGTCTGGGTGCACCGACGACATGCCTTGGAGTGCCAACGATAAGTCTGGGCGTACCTCGAATCACTTTGTAGCAGTCTGGGAAAAACATCTTGTTGTTTTGGAACGCTGCTGGTGCGCCTTGATATCATAGCTTTGACTTATCATTCAACGATCGTTAAAACTCATATATTCAGTTTGTACTCTCATGTATGTATCTATGTATCAATGTATCTATGTATCTATATAGCACCACTCACACACCGTATATCTGGACTGGCTTCAACTAGCGTTCGATGGCAATTTGAGGTGCACCTGATAATGACGATCGAGTGAACTCAGAGATACACTCCAAGGCCATGATCAAGTGAGTTTGGAGCTGCACTTGGAGGCAGTAATCAGGCCTATATGGATATTTACTTGGAGGCCTTGATCGAATGAACAAACAGATGCACTCCGAGGCCATGGTCGAGCGACTTTGAAGATGCATTTGGAGGCCATAATCATGCAAACTTGGAGGCCGTGAACGAGCGAGTTTGGAGATGCACTTGGAGGCCTTGATCAAGTTAACTTAGAGATGCACTCCAAAAGCGCGATCAAGCGAGTTTGGAGATGCACTTGGAGGCCATGATCATGCAAACCTGGAGGCCATCATTGAGCAGATTTGGGAATACCCTTGAAGGCCATGATCAAGCGAGTTTGGAGGTGCACTTGGAGGCGATCATCCAGCGAGAATGGACCAATACTTGAACGCCGTCGATGGACAGCGCGCCAGGTACTGAGACTCTATTCATTAGCAAGTTAAGTTGCAACCGTGGGAATGTGAGAATGTGACTTTACCTTGAAGCACTCATCAAGAGCTGGCTGATGGCATTCAATCGTATACGAAGGTACGCCCAAAGCTGAAAATACATTCAGAGGTCAACTCCTAATCATGAGAATGAAAGGAAGACAAACAATCTTGGGTGGATACTGTACTTGGTGTATGCTGTACTCACAGTGTATGCTGTACTCTCGGTGTATGCTGTACTAGGTGTATTCTGTACTTGGTGTATGCTTGTACTTGGTGTCAACTCATGATCACGGCCTGGTGAGACAGAAATGGATGACTTAACTTTGTATTCTGCGATGATTGTTAAGTAGTTGACGAGAAAGAGAAGGATGGGGTATGAAGATGAGAACAATTCAGAAGATATAAGTGGACAGGAGTAATCAGGGGTACAACTTGCCAAAGTGGGTTGGGAAGACCTCATATTGATGTTATGCCATGCCGGATTGGGACTTCTACCTGCCGTAATGGCGATGGTGAATTGACTTGCACACAAAATTCTCTGAAGTCGCAGTTGCTCATGATGATTTCCCCCATCTCCTCTCCTCGCTCTCTTTCTCGTCCGCAACTCTACCATCACCTAAAAACACGAAGTTAAGTCATTCTTCTCTATCTCTCCATGCAAAGATTAAGAGTTAACACCAAGGGCAGCATATACCAAGTACAAGCATACACCGAATACAAGCATACACTGAATACAAGCATACACCGAGTGCACGCATACATCGAGTACAAGCATAAACCAAGTACAAGCATACACCAAGTCCAAGCATACACCAAGTACAAGCATACACCATATACAAGCATACACCAAGTACAAGCATACACCGGGTTCCGCATACACCGAGTTCAGCAGACTCTGAGTACTGCATACACCGCGTACTGCATCATCCCAAAATCGACTGTCTCCCGCTCCCAGCCAGTCTCATCTCTTGGCAGACCATGTGGTACTCAATTCGCTGCATTCCCACAATTATGACTTAACCACAAAATACAGTCACAGCTCCCGTCGCACCTCCCTCCCGAACAACCGCCCCCAGATTCACCGCCTCCAAGTGCTCCTCCAATCTGACTCGATCACGGCCACCAAGTGCATCTCCAAACTCACTCGATCACAACCTCCATGTGTATCACTAAACTCGCACAATCCCGGCCTCCAAGTTCGCACCATCACAGCCTCCAAGTGCATCTTCAAACTCACTCGATCACAGCCTGCAAGTGTATCTCTATACTCGCATAATTATGCCCTTCAGGCGCATCTCCAAACTTGCTCAATCACAGCCTCCAAGTGTATCACTAAACTCACATGATGATGGCCGCGAAGTTCGCACGATTACAGCCTTCAAGTGCATCTTAAGGCGCGATGGCGGGGGTATGGAGGAACATGGGTAACGGAGGTGGACAGAGTGATGGAGAGTATATATTCGGCAGACCCCTGAGTAGATAGACATCATCTCATTTCCATCTCATCTTATCATAAATTGAAAATACATACTCTATCATTCGCCACTTTTAGTCTCACTCACTCTGTCGAAGATTTCGTGGCTCCACGCACTTGAGTAGATCCTCAACCTCAGGTAGTATCATATGTTCTCACCCGATTTCTATACTCCTCAAACCAGAACAGCCCATTCTCATGAATTTTGTTTTGGATGTCATGAGGGGTGTGGCAGAGTGTTGATGGCGTGCTCTCTGCCTTCTTGCTCCGTTGTTTCACCACAATGGCCTCCAAGTGGCCAATCCCAAAGTTCTCTCCATGGGCATGTCCAGGTGCTTCTCCAATTGTGCTCAACTCCCATCTGCGGCCAGATTGACCATATGTATATATATACGGCGACTTAAATTGTACATTCCATAATATGATGTAGCGAATCTTGTGACTGTAACACAGATGAAGTTCTTTCGGGATATGTAAGAACCACTGCTGTGAGCATATGGCACCAAGTCTCATGCAGTGCTGCGCAGCAATCTCGGCTGCTCTTGAAGTCTCCCGCTGAGCTGCTCTCGAAGTCTCCCGCTGAGCTGCTCTCGAGGTCTCCCGCTGAGCTGATCTCGAAGTCCCCCCCTGAGCTGCTCTCGAAGTCTCCCGCAGATCTGCGGAGAGGTCCCAGAAAATCCAAGATTTGACTATTCTATAAGTCAAATCTTGTAGCATCCTGAATGCACCCTCATAACTTCAGGTGCTTTCAGAAGCACCTGAGAATGCTCTTGCAGAGTCTGATAGTACATTGCTCAGCTCCAGGGGGGTCTGGGAGCGTCTGGAAGTACATAAAAGCACTGATGAGGTCGCTCGAAGTGTCTGGGAGGATTGCATGTGTCTTCCCGACCAAATTACATTTTCCTGATGTTGATATATCAGCAGAGGCCAAGCGGGATGAGCTGCCTGCACATAAATGTGAAGTATCTTGATAGATGACAATCTGTGTGCACTGCGTCCACTGATTACAAAGTCAAAGAAAACATGATGAGAATAATGGAAACTGACAAAAAAAGTGCAGTACAGATGGGGATACATGCGCTTCGGTGATGTTGTTGTCCCTCTCGTGGCATGTCTGGGCCCGAATAATACATCCATACTGAGTCGCAGCCTGGCTTCATAGAAATCCAAGAAGCTTATTCTGGACTGGATGGCACAATCTCAGTTGTGCCAGAACTTCAATCAAGGGCCAGGTAATACTAGGCTGCGAAAGCTCCAGCTTAGCCATGAATGCCTGGGCCATGTCTCAGTATCCGGCACACTGCGATGCAGCTCTTAGGTGTGCCAGAACTTCAATGATAGGCCAGCAAAAGCTGCAACTTTGCTACCAATTAGTTAGCCAATATCTTATTACCTGACAGAATTACTCAATATTGCCAAGTCTGACAATATTGCCACTAGGATTGACAAATATACAGTGATCGATCGGTCATATGGATATGTACTCAAGCCTTTCTGGTGCACCTGGGCTTCGATCAAATGCCAGCAAAAGCTGCAGCTTTGCTACAAGTAAGCAAGCAGTGTGGCATATTCTACCCGAAGTACTCAATTTCACCCAGCGTGTCTCAATGCCAAATGGGATAGGCCAATGTGCTGGCTGGAGTGTTAGGAACGGGTCTGGGAAACCCACCAGCAGTCCGGGTTTCGACTGGCAGAATGGTTTGGTTCAGATCCAGACCCGGCCAAAACCCTGACCCACTTTGTCTTGGCGTGGTGATTACCCAGGACAGACATAAACCCATGGTTTTTTGGCCGGGTTGTACCCAGAACCGTGGTTCCATTTTATGGTTGCTGCAACTTTCACTCCAATTATGTATCTGAGATCTCAATGTATCATTACATGATCAATACGCAGATTGTGCAGTTTTAGCCACTGTTCCACCTTCCGCTTTCAGATTTGTGATCCGACCAATATTTGTGGAGTCACTGTGAAATATCACCATAGTGTATGCGAAATTCGCGTGTTGTAGATAACAACTCAATGAATATTAGTCCGATCGCAAATCTGACCGCAGGTGATTCAAGAACGGCCAATACTGTGCAATGTACATACTAATCATGTTATGATAAGATCAGAACTCAAATACTCAATTGGAGCCAGAATTATGAACTTGAAATGCTGGGTTTTACGTGGTGAAACCGGCCTGTTTCCGACGGTCCAGGTTGTTCATATGGTAAGTACCATTCCCAGCGTCCAGTTTCGGGTGGAATGGGACTCCACACCGACCCGGGAATTTGAACCAGTTGTTCACGCCACTGTTGTGCTGCTGTCATAACATGACTCAAGACATATGCTGAAGATTCTCCAGCACTCCAGATTTTCGATCATAGGCCAGCAAATGTCGTCGCATTGTTATGAATCCTCAAGCCGGTGTCTCGTAATCTGACACACAAACGTAATTTCACCTTGCGTGACTTTCTTGCCAAATGGGATTGGCAAATATTCAGGGCTTGATCTGATGTCACGAGACTCATGACAGTTCGATGATTCCCCGGTGCACCTGGAAGTGGCAGAATTATGCTGTTTCACTCCTTTGACTTGGAAATGCCTCTGTTGTGTCAGGCTTTCTGGTGCACCACAAATACACAACTGCCTAATGATTCGATGCTCTTTGCTGCAATATACTGAACATTCAACTTATGCCATTCATCATGAGAATGGCCAGTCTGGAACGTGCATATGTAGCTTATCAATTGACTTTATCTCATATTTGTCATTATATATAATCCAGATTGCCAATGAAATCCCCTCTAACCCAATGAAATCCCCCTCTAACAGTTCCAACATCTGATGATTGATTCGCTTCAAAAATGACTGAGAGAAAGGATTTATCTATGCGGTATAGTGTACTATACAAACGACATTTTTGACTATTTGTATCAGTTAAGATTATTTTGGGTGACAGTATACAGAGGCATACCTTGATGAATCGTCCTACCAATGGAAGATTGATGGTGTATCAGACTGCAAGGTGTCTTGATTTTCTATCAGCTGCTACTTACAGTCCTCACGAGACTGTAGAATCCGGTATTCCAGCATTGTCATGATGTTCGGTTGACTCATCAAGCCATCTAGAACTCTCATTTTGGTAATTCAAGAGTGTTGGTGCAGAGCACTCACGTAGTTATCATAGCCACAATTACCAGTATTCAGTAACCATGTGTGTGGTACTCAGTTTTGCCCTAGCCGGGCAACTCATTCAAATGCCTGCCGCTGCTCATTCAATGCCCACAACTTCTGAGTTATTGCTGCATGGTTCGCTGTGGTAAGATTTAGGCCTGTCCCGTCCACTTTGGATGTAGTTACAAATACAGAGGGATATCGTTAATCCTGAAATTTGAGCTGGATTTCTGTGCGTTCATCATAGCCCATTTCTACATTCATGTGGAATGAATGCACTGGATCTGCTAAATACTTAGCTAGCCACCACTTCAAATAACGAACTTCACCAGGAAGAGGACAATACAGCACAGCCTTTTGTGGAGGTGCACCGGGGAGTGCATTGTCATTTCTGTTGTATTCCAGAAGGAGCCTCACTCCTGATCTGTCATCCTAGTTTGGTTCAGGATTCTCAGCCGGTTCTTTGACAAGGATTGGCAGGATTGTCTTTCCCAGCCGTCACAAAATTGGAGAATCCACCGAATTATCGAGTGGCTATTGATAGTACCATTGTTCAAAAATGTCGTTGCGATCCTCTGTGTCTCCCAACACTACCGAGACACATGCCAGTTGTCATCTATGGACCCACCATGCTCCAGAAGCACCCCGCGAAATGTATCTCTCCACAACAGTCGTTATTTTTGCTTCCTTATCCTCTGTGTACTCGAGATTAAAGAGGTGTGCATTTCCCTTTAGTATCCGATCAAGTGGTATTCTATTGGCTAGTTTTGGTTCCGACCACCTCCTCATCGTCCAAGGGTTTGCAATCTGTATCATCTGGTGCACCATATTCTGTTGAGCTTCTTTGTCTGCAGTCTGGATAGCATGCATCAAACTCTTCACAGTGGAATACAATGCCTCAGCAGCATGCTTTTCCATCACAGTATCATCCTCTGGATCGTCAGACGCACCTGAAAACCATCACATCGTCTGAAAACACCAGTCATAGAGGCAATGGAATCCTGGTGTAGTAGTGACTTGAAGTTTGAATCCAATATTTGCATTCATTGCAATTTGCCAGCCCACAATGTTTTTAGTCTTGTACCGATGGGACTCATCAAAAATTCCAACACTCCATGCACAGTTCGAGAGTTGGCGGTTACTTGATGGTTTCCCTCTGAATGTTAACATATCATACAACACAGGGTGGAGAATCCATCGGTTTTCCGGCTTGTCAAGACTGGTGTTCAGCTCCTCCTGGGAGAGATTCGCATTTTCGGCATGCAACAAGTTAACCAGTTTGAAATCGGTTCCATGGGTCATCACATCAATGACAGTCTTGCAAGTCTCTCCCACTCTGGCGCTTTGTTACCACCAGGATTGGTTCAATGGCTGATACAAGTGCTGGGTGGCTGTGAAGTCGTGTTATCTGGATTTCGAACAAGTGGCGTGGCACAGATTTTGATCTCTGGAGCAGATACCACTCTCGTTCTTCACCGAAAATCTCAGGAAAGGTGTTGTGCGCCAAAACCACCTACTCTTGAAGGGTATTCCCCCATAAAATGGACAGTGGCAACCCCATTACATCTTTTTCAGTCATCAATTTGCAAAGCATTGCCGCTGCAACCATGGTGACAGACTTTCCAAGACCCATTTCATCTGCCACCAGTCTTCCTGGCATATCAGCATCCCAAAACCAGTTCCTCATGATGAACCAGATGGCCCAGACCTGGTGCTCCAGAAACATAGTTCCACGCAGGCTTGGAATTGAATACTTGTGGCCTGGAACACTGTCATCAATTGAGTGACGAACAGGATGAGCATTCTGCAGCCTGACTGCGTCATCAACACACTCATGTTGAAATTCTTTGTTGATTGTACTGAGTACGGTAATCAATAGTGAGCTGGTATTTGCTGGATCGAGGACCTCCTCACCATCCACCACTTGCCCCTGAATCTCTCTTGAACCTCTGTCTGTGTTCTTCTCGTCCTCAATGATGACTTTCAGTTGCTCCTATGTAAGCTGGGAAGATGGGCTTATATTCCGGTGCTCCTGAAATTCATCACAATGTGACGTATTTCACAGTTAAGCAATGATTAGAACAAATATCTATGGATGCAATACAATCAATTCTATTCTTTCAATCAGAACTTACATTAATACAAGTATCATTCTCTTCCCCACCAGCCTCCTCTCCCACATCTCTTCCACCCTCTTCAGAATCTTCTAAAGTCTATGTATAATGATTGGTAGTTGTGCACATGTAGTCTTAACACACCTAGTCGGGATTACCTTCGCTGGTCTAATTACATGGTCGGCAATCTCCTTCCCTGTAGCTCGCACCATCTCGACCAAAACTATTTTCAGATCGTGTTCAAGATTTCACTTGAAAGCATTTGAAAGGCAACTGTTGTTTGAAATCTGGCCATGTATGGAGTCCATTATCCTTTGCCCGTTTGTAAATAATCCCATATACTCTTCATCCAATGTGTCCTGCTCCATGGTGCACCTGAACCTCGATGTTACAATGTACGTCACTTTTAGGCATCCATTTTTGTTGATGACATCAATCAGCTCCTCCCAGTACCTCACATCAGAATATAAGGCTTAGAGTTGGATTGTGGATAGAATGATATCGTTCCCATTCGACACCCGGCGAATCACAACGATGAATGTTGTATTCGGCAAGTCTGGGTGGTTACCTCTTGACTCTTTCCTCGTGCACTGTCCCACATCCGTTGCCAGTTGCTGATTATCTCACCATCCATTTTTCCATGCCTCTTGAATTCCGCTTGCACATTTTTTCAGAAACATCTCCACCCACTGCCGACAAATCCATTTGGCATTATTGAAATTATCCAATGGTAACCAGCTCTCAAATGTATCCAAAAAGTCTCTAACCTCTGTCTCCCAGTGCAGGGGTTCATCGCTAAGCTGTTTCAAGATGTTATGGCCCCGGAAAATGGACCTATGCTTTTTCTCGAAAAACCCAGCCACATATCCATACTTCCATTTGTTCAACGCACTATTGTTGGACTGACCAAGCCTTTTGGCTAATTGCTTCAAGGAGTATTCGGTTTGCTTCAGGCTGACTGGGTGTGTATTCTCTGCACCACTGAACTCCAATGAATTTTCGCTTTCATTGTCTGCATCATAATCGTAGTACGAAATCTCTGGCTATTGGTGTAAGTCCCCAATCCTTGCAATATCTGTTTTCAACTGTTCCACACATGGCAGGAATCGATTTGTTGGGAGGTACATGGGAGGTCTTCCAGGTGCGCCAGAAGGAGGTCCTGGTGGAGAAGCAGAGCTAAAAGATATTGGTGAATTGACTGCGTGGTTTCCCAGCGCTCCTGGCGGCACTTTCGGTACACCTGAAGACGAGGGCTTTTATCCTTGGAACTGCTGCGGGGGAACAATTTGAGACTCACCATACCCACCTTGGTGGAAGTTATATCCTTGCCATTGTGGCACAAAACTGGGATATTGTTGGCTTACGCCGGTAGTTGGTTGGGATCTGTTGTGTGTCATAGTGAATGGAGAATGGTGATAACACTGCAGAGCCCCTCGAAATGGTTGCTGTGAAGTAGAGTAACCATACCCATGCAGCGGATGATATTGATTGGTGTGTTTCCCAGATCGACTGTCCTTCGCAATGACAGGTCGTGAGCCATTATACCAGGATCCTGAATTGTCGTCGCAGCACTATTGCGAGCCACATAGGGTCACCAGTGGAGCCATATTTGCTGCCATCAGTGGAGTTCCCTTCATTGACATGGTCTGAGAACAATGATGGTGGTAAACTACTAATGATTCATAATGTGATGTAGACTACACCGGAGTATGGCTGAGTATGTTGCAGGTAGCAGTGACATTTGGCAAAATGAAAGGCATCTAATATCCCATTCCATTGTCATAAACTGTGGTGTTTCACTACACCTTAACTTCATGAAACCAACCCAGGCTTGAGAAAATGAAACCTTAATCACACACATCCTGCCTTTCTTTGCTATATGCTCAAATTCATATACTAGGATGTTGGATAGATGGTCAACTTCATGTGCTTCTATGACTTTAACGGTTATACAAGGGATATGATATCTTTTCTCCAGAACCCAACAAGAACTACATCCAGTATGAAGGTTACCATGACTAGGGATATTATACAAACGTTGTGCATGTACTACTTTTGAACCTCATCCAATTAGAGGCCTGTGAGCCAAGCAGCAACAGTGATGCTTTCTATTGAGATCCGTGTCTACACACTGTGTTGTCCGCAGGATCCACGCTCCGGTCAACGATCGTTACCGAAGCAACCATCCTACCAGCCTATCAGATCGTTTTACGGACATACAGACATCTAGGAAACTCACGGATTGATTGTATTTAGACCATCTGCCTTCATTATGAGCGGCTCGTAGGCTCTAGTGCAGGTACAACTCACAATGCCACAATGATGTAGTATAAGGCCCATGGTGGTGAATGTAGTGATGATAAAAGAAACCTTCTCTTCTCTGCTAACGATGTTCAGCAGACAATGTGCATCACTATTGCATGGGATATGATATAAATATCCTGATTCATGAAGAAAACCGATGGTAAGGTGATTATATATAACCCCTCCCCCGCACTTGGTGTGGTGCAATGCGGCTGTGAATGTTATACGCTAGCCCAATATCCATGTGGCCCTAAATTACCCCCTGAAGCATGATCAAGATGCATCTCAATACGTGTTCACTGACAATTCCTTGAATATGGTCAACACTCGCCGGAACTATGTTAGGGGCTTTATTTGGGAAAAGAAATTATTCAACGAGAATAGATATGATGCTTACTATCCAAAATATCACTGCCCATTATTGATGAATAAAGAACTATTACCTGACGGGATTGTACGATGGGCAGTAGTGTTACCAACAGTTCCAGTTTTGTACCCGGCCGCTTTTATAGGTATGTGTCCCAACAGCCTCACCCCATCAAACATCGACGATTGTTTAAAAAACCATCTCTTTGAGGCCACTAATATCGGTCTGAGAGTTTAGTGTTTGGTATGTAAAATATGCAGCTCAGCGCTGCGCATCTTTTGGAGATCTTCGATTTTTGATATTGTTAAATCTCAGCAAGTGGTAGCCCAAAAACCTCGTTTTTCGGCCAAAAATGACAATAATTTCAAAGCAGCTTGCTGAGTTTTGAAGATATCAACAATCGGAGACTGCCAAAAGATGCGCCGTCTGAAGCTCCATATTTAATGTACCAAGCACTAAATTATTGGATAAATATTCAAGGGCTGAATTGGGGGAACGGTTTCGCACAAACCCAGACCGAACAGCAGCGTCCGGGTTTTCATGAACCCGTTATAGTAGAAAAGGTCCCAAAAGGGAACTGTTGCTAACAGTAATCCGCAGGATGGGATTGACCGGAGCCATCATAGTTCCACTTTGGTCAGTGCACCTGAATGGCCATCGATGAGTTAGTCAACTAATAATCCACCCACAGGCAATGTACCTGGGGCATCACCCCCTGAACATACTCTCGACGAAAGAACAATAAACCCCTTGAAGCGTGATCTGACATGTACTTCTGATTGAACAATGAAAATGGCTCATAGGCAGGTAGTTGGAGTGGAAAATACAGGGGGAAAGCATATGGCAAAGCAACTGGATTGTACAATACGCATCGCAAGTACTCATAACAATGGAGTCCATGGCATCCATTTCAGTCAGCACACGACTTTCAACATGCTCAATCCTTTAGCCAGGGAACCAAAAGGTGGATTGATCAGCATCTGTGGCGTGGACTGGACAACATCAAAATCGAATCATTTCAATCAGCAGATGCCCCAAGAAAGCTCCTCTCTGAAGACGATTTTGGGCTCGGTGAGATAGTTGGATTGAAGATCATTTACACATATTCAAAACATTATACTACAGGGATACTTTCAAATGTATTCAATTCCTTTTGGCACATCTTCCCATTTGAGGTGCACTCCAATGTTGAACTGGTGTGCCTTGCAGACTCAGACAGTGGCCAAATATACAGGGGGACGAACACTGGTGACTGATGATTGGATATGCAAGATCAGCTTCCTGCTGGAGCGTCTATTGTGCCAGTCATATGTGCATCCGATAAGACTCAATTGACCAATTTTCAGACGATCAGCTGGCCTGGCTGCTGTATCTCGGAATTGGTAATATTGGAAAGGATATCCGCAGTACAGCTAGAAAGCTCACCTGCATTGTTTTTGGGCTGATTCCATGTCCCATGTAAGGTGCCACAAATACTGATGAGACATGCCATTCCGTTGTTGGAACACTGCTGTCCCCACTCCAAAATCTCAACATTGCTGGTTGCAGCTTGAAATGGAATTGTGGTGATGGATTCCAGAGACAATGTTATCCTCTTTTGGCTGCCTGGGTCAGGGATTATCCAGAACAGGTGATGATTGCACAAGTCTCAAATGACTCATACCCCATGTCTGAAATTCCTAAACATGTGCCAATGAGGCATTCAACTTGTTGTGCGGTTGATAACTCCAGAGATCAGCATGTTTAATCAGGGCTGCTGGACGAAATAAATATTGATGTTCTGCACACTTTTCATATTCATCCAATCTGCAACCAGTTCTGGCAATTCCCTCTCTGCAATGTCTAGCAGCTTTGGCAGCCGGATGAATTGCATCTGTTGCTCTTGGGTTTAGTTAATGACTTATTGCACTGGCTGCTCAAATACCTGAAAGATTGAAATGTCAAGGATCAATTTGACAATTGATTCCCATCAGTACTACGATATCCAGGCCTGCTGCATCAGCAACACACCTAGTTTCCATCAGGAACACCCAGTGTTCCTGATGGTGCTGACGGCTCTGACAGAACCTCGTAATCCTCAGACTGTTAATGAGATATGACCCATCACCCAACCGATGGAGCACATTGCATACCGCCCCTGTGGCGGTGATCATATGATGTCTATTCTTCCTGCGACATGTCGCATTCTATATTATGCCATTGGCACTCGCCGCCCCAGTGTCAAGCTTCCTTTACTCTGCATCCAGAATGTGGTGACGTATACGCACCATCAGAATGACAAGTCTGTTACACTCTTCAAAGGGGCTCCACTGATGCTGTAGCCGTTTACCCAATGCCTAGCGCTGTTTATGCCTTTCACCGGCCGAGTGCCACATGTTACCTCTCTGCTATTGCTATTTATCGGATGCCGCACTCTCCCAGCTATGTTTAACTTTGAAATCGTGTCACATATTACAATACAGTCTTCGCTTCAGCTACATTGCTTGCCTTTGCATCTGCTTCGCCATTATCGTATGTTACAAGTCTGAAATATACTGTTCAATCTTCACACTCTCTCGTACTATGCCCTCAGTCCTCCCAAGTCTGCGTCAATCCATCATCGGCTGGCGATGATTCTTCCTCCTCATCTGTATCTGCATTGTCGTCAATAGTGCCCTCATATCTGTTAATATCACTGGTACCCAGGTCAAACCTCTCGAGTTCAGTTGCGGCCCATCCTCGCCAGCTTGCGATGGAGATTACATCGCTCTCGTCAATTTTGTCACCTGCATGGTGATAATCCTCGCAGCCCCCTGGCATCCCGAAAAGCAGTTTGTCCTCTGTACAATTGTTATCTATTGGGATTTTTCGGTCTGTACTTCCAATCTCTAGCTTTTCAACCGCCACCTTGAAGGTCAAATAGTCAAGAAGAATAGCATTGTCAACACGCGCTGCTTCCGTGCTGATGACCTCGGCAGGCATTGGGTTCTCCGCCTGTCAGATCTCAGGCTTGACTGGAGCAGGAGTGTGTTTATGCACCCTCTGTTGGTAGCTCTCAGATACTGTGTTCCAGGTATTCATCAAAAATGTATACATGTCTGCAACGCCAGGGGACATCAGCACCTTACAATCCGTTGAAGCCCAGCAGAATGCGTTCTTACCACTGTCGTTCTTTTAATTGAAGTAGTTGGCGCGATCAGGACTGTCCGCTTTCAGCTTTGACTTGAAAGCTTTCGGATGAATACCTTTGTTCTATTGCCACTCCAGAACAGCATGGTACAATGCAGTGCAGGTGAACATGATCAGTGGCGAGGGTATATGACCGTCCTTGTCATCAATTGTGGAAGTATAAAATCCATCCACATACTTACCCTGGCTATTCACCCGAAGAATGATTTTGATGTATATAAGCCCTGTGGTTGCTTCCGCCAGGATGTAAAGTGGACGCAGGCTATTCATTCGCAGCTTTCGACACACTCTGCGTTGGATTTGGACCGCGCACACCACCTTTCACATGCTCTGCCACAGGAACAAGATAATTAATGTCTGCCACAAGGGAATCAATAAATTCCAAACGCTCTGCATTGGGTTCAAAGTGGTGGAGATTAGAATGCTCTGCTTTATGGTCCCTTGCTGATTGAAAAGAATGGTATTTAACTTTGTCAACTTGTGCTCCAACCTGGTACCAGTTTGAGCATGCAATATCCAATGTGGGCCGTTGCTTCAACATACCTCTTTCAACTTCTCCTTTGTGCATGCCTCAAATGCGATGGACCAAAGGTTGCTTTGCTGCATAGTGGTGTTCCAGTACTTCTCTATTATCTGCTAATGAGAGGCTTCAGCCACTGCTTTCCCAGTGCATTGCGTTGCATAACTCACCATTTCCAAGTCGCTTGCACTCATAAACGGCCGTCTGTTCCACATATAGTGCTCCATCAGTCTGCCCATTGCCAATACAAGATGTGTCATATTTGAGTGACCAATTCGATGGATGGTGCAACTGTTGCAGACAACTGATCGAGGTGTAGACACCCCCTGTGGTTGCAATTGTCACTGCCTCTGTCTTTGATTCATTTCTGTAGCTTGCGTACACAGAGGATTTCAAATTGTTGCGCAGGTTTCTGGATTGAGGATGGGGGTAGGCAGGTTTTCAAGGCCGCTGAGAGGAGTGGGATTGCTAGCAATGCTGGATGCGAGGCTGGATACAACGCGACACATTGAGTGGGTCCGTGAGATTCCTCCGGGTGTCAGTGTGGTATGACTGCTTGTACCCAGCATGGCGGTTGGAGTAATCATTGACCATCACTGTGTAGCAGACTCGGTGGAAGTCACTTGTTGAGTAATATCTGCCACACCAGAATTGTTCTGTGAAGATGAACGGATGAAGTTCTGGCTAGGAACTGTCAGGGCTAAGGAACTCCCTTCTTGAGAGGAATCTCTCTCGCCAGCTGGTGCGGAAATGTGTCTCTTAGCAGGGGGAAGCTGATAATTACATGAAAGTCTACACTTGTGATGTTTCTGAACAATTCGTACGACCGGAGTTGTGTCAGGGTGAGGACTTTCGGAAGGCATAGTTTCACATAAATGTTTGACGTTAAGTATGTAGGAATACTTTCCTCTGCATGCATATGAAATGGCATGCAAGGTAGATTCCTAGTTGAGTGACTAGGGAGGGATTCGAAACAAATACGAGACGCAGTGCATACCGTACTAGACCCTACAATACTATCGCCCATGAGAATACTCAGGGACGAGATCCCTTCAAAAGAATTCAATTATGCGGTTAACCGCCCTCAGATTATACTCAGATTGAACTCAACATTGATATTCAGTGTTACAGCAACGTCTGAAGGTCCTTTTCCACCGCTTGAAGGGTCTTTATGCCTTATTGGCCCAATTATCATAGTATTGCACTTGTTTCTGGCAAAATACTTCGAACCTTCAATTGGGTTTTTTCAGCTTCACGGTGGAAATCCTCCTTTGGCAGAGCTAAAAGCATCGCAAAGCGACCAATGACGTATTCTCTATCCTATGACATCAGATGTGTGTGCGTTTTCCACCTCTCGGTGCGTTGGTAGCCCTGTAGTAGGGTTGTGCTGTTGGGACAACCTGAGAACTACTCAGTTTGCTCTGTGATACATGAGGTCTGAGTGGTACAAATGGTATGTGGTGCAAAAGCAACACCCGGCGTCGTATACTGTGCTCACCATGAGTCCTAAATATCCTTTCGAGGCTTGTCGTTTCTGAGGTGCCTCGTGGTTGTGGAAGATGAAGGCGTAGCCGTTTTGTGTTCGTTAACCAACAAAACGCCCAAGGGGAACCAAGATTTTGCTGGAACTCAAGTATCTGTATCCCTTCTTCCTGCCTACACCTCCTTTCTCTTTTCCTCCCGTATGATACACGCGGCCAGCATCCTGATCTCGAAATCACATAACTTGCACAAACAGCGCCTCTTGTTCGAAAACACACCCAATAACCTACACAATTTTGTACTTTCCCTCTGGGCTTCCTTGCTCTACCTGCAGCTGTATCACAATGCTAACACTTCACATGTAGATTCATCTTCAACTCACAGCGATGACAGCAAAAGCCAGAAGCAAAAGAAAGGTGAAGGATAGGGCAAAGAAGCTGACATCAGTTATAAATCGATGCCTGTCGTTGGATCAGGAACGTATAAAGGGATTCATCTCGGAACACATCCCTCGACTCATTCGCATATACATTGTTTGCCGTGGGAAGGATGAGAGGGCATGGGACCTCTTTTATGATATGATCTTTCTTGTTTCAGTTACCACTCGCAACATTTCACAATGCCAGCTGTTGTGGCTGCACCACAGGAGCAGGCGTTCGTGTCATGCGAAGTGGCGGACTGCTATCCGCTTGTATATGAGGCAAATGTTTGACAAAACCTGTGATCAATTGAACCATTGAAGGTGGGAGAACCCCCTTGCCTTCGAGGATCAAGTCCATTGCTCCAATCCAGAGACAACCAGCCTGCGGAAGGTTAAACGCACCGGCGAGTGTTTCTCTGTGTACAGTAGCAATGATCGCAGCTGAAGATTAAGCCGCCAAGCTGCCAGCAATACAAACCAGGTGATATCCTAGCCGTTGAACCACTGAATTGGGATGAGATAATCGACGAGGATGATGATGATGAGAACTGGGCATATCCCACAGCGCTGAGTGGTGGAAGGAGCCATCATGGCAATGGCAATAACAATGATGACGGCAAGGGTGACAAGGACAAGCAGGGGGGGGAGAAAGGAACTGGGAAAAGGAAGAAAGCACAGGATAGCAAGGCAAAACAGAAGGCGACTGAGAACAGGAAGGGGAAGGGGAATGCAACAGAGAATGGGAAGGGAAAGGTATCGTTAAACAAACAGCTTTGGGAGACGGCTAGCCAAGCTGTGGAACGGATACAGCGAGCATGGGGAATGGGACACAGAGTGCTAACTAGAACGGGTATATTTGGAGCTGCCCGCCATGTCAATGTCCTCAGAGGATGATACCAAATCCACCGACGAGTCGGACAGAGAATCTGACTCAGAACATGATTCCGAGACGGGTATGCGCATGGAGACTCATGATGACGCACCTTACGGCGTTGATTTAGACGGCAATATGTATATGGAAAGGGACGGTGACTCAGAACAGGTGGAAGATAAAGAGAAAGAAAATGAGGTGGAGGAAAATGAGGATGACGATGAGTATGAGGATGAGGATGAGGGCAAAGATTGTTGGACGATTGGCAAGGGAGAGATGGTAAATTCATCGGCCGATGATGTACATATCATGGTAGACAATCAGCCAACCGTGCGACGAGAACAAGGCCAGGAGATGCGCGAGCATACCACACCGCCACCACTTCCGGCTTCTGCCCCACAGCCACAAACCCCGGAGCCTCGCCAACGACCACAAACACCAGAGACTCATCCCCTCAGTTGGCTGGAGTTTTGGAGGCTTTTGACACCGCAAATACCTCACCCAGCGACGCCCACTCTAAAAGAAGCTAAGACAGCCGGAAACACTGCGGATGTTGATGTGGAGCAGCAGCTACTCGTTGAATCAGCAGCTGATAAAAGTCTCCCCAGCGTCTCCCTCCCCAATGTCCCTCTCTCCGATATCCCTCTCTCCGATGTCCCTCTACCAAATGTCCCTGTCTCTAATGTACCTCTCCCCAAAATCTCACTCCCTGAGGCGCGCCCGGGAGGCTCTGTTGACATGAAGTGAACTAGTCCTTGCATAACAGAGGAGGCATGCGTTCGGATTAGGGTCTGGTTTTTGTTTTGTGGGTTTTCTTTGCTGTAAATGTTTCATCTCATGGACTGATTGCGGTACGTGTGGAGGTGTTTTGTTTGTTTGGGTTAGGGTTGTAGGCTTGTTCAGTTCCTTTGTTCGAATCGATTTATCTCAGGCTTTGATTATTCCATGCTTTGCTAGGTTTTTGGATTGCTCAGGGTTAATTTTTTATTTTATTCATAGAACTGTGGGACATCTCACATGCAGTGTTTTTCCAACTCCTGGCGTGTAAGGAACCTCCTTGTGATGTTGTTGAGGCTCAATAAATCTCTCAAGTTAGCTGAAACTATCGTGAGCTTATACCCACAGCAGACTTCTCAGGCACACCACCAAGCTTCGTCGCCGTCTACCATGCATACTCCACTCAGCACATGTCGTCGACAGTGATAGAGAAGACCCCTTCCCGTTGACTCCAATTTTCATGCCAAACGAAGTTCACCTCAGACAGCAGGCGACTAAAACATAACAAATCACACCATCCTGAATACCTTCAAGTTGCACGCCAGAGTAATCTGACTGTTCACAGCGTGCCCCGACAAGTTGAACCCACTCAGTGTCAGGAGTTCAATGCTAAGGAACATTCTGTCGAAGACTGGAACGCATTTCACAACGTTGCTTACCCTGAAAACATCTAAGACTCGGAGTCCCAACCACCGCAATGTCGTCTGCCACGGACAGAAATGTATCCTGTCGCTGGTGCTCCGCTGAGCGATTCGATTGCTGAGCCCTGTGAGCTTCATGCTCAGGGTTGCCTTGAGATGAAGCTACAAAACAACCCCTACTACCCGTTTGCGAAGAGTGAAGAGTACAAATATATCCAGTGTGGGATCAAGACGAAGGGCATGAAGCCATACTCTGACAACGTGCTGCAGAAAGAATACACCACTGAGCATATCCCAAACTTCAATAACGGAGATGACGTCGCGAAGCTCGTGGCTAGCATGCCGGATGATCAGGCTCTCGGGGAGTGGGAACTACACTCTCTGGAGAATATGAAATGGAATGAAAATCATCAAAGCTCTATCAAATACTGGAGTCGAGACATCATCAAAAGCATGAGATGAGTGATGCGGCAGCTAGCATACGCCAAGCATCTTATTTATGCCCCTCAGCATTGCTTTAACTGTGATATGCCACCAAAACACCTCTTTTCTGCAATGCACACTGCGGACTGGTGGTGGGAGACTCAGGTAAGGAAAGGTACCCATGGATGATGTCGTGCTAACCAGTGTTATGTCAACACACAGAGTGGGGGATACACTGGTTCTCTTGATCTTAATGTCTGATGGAACACATCTCTCAAATTTTGCTGGCGACATGAACAAGTGGCCTGGATAAATGACAATTGGCAATCTATCTTCAAAGATCCGCCAAAAGCCCTCAACGCAAAGCATCTTAATGGTCGCTCTCCTGTCAATTCCGATCAAGAACTGCAAAATTCCTCAGAAGCTGCTGGATGACCAGGGGCAAACAAACCGAGAGGTGCAGAACAGGGTACTCCGGAGTGTACTCCAGGTTGTAACCTTGAATCAAAATCCCCGCACCGAGAGCTGGTATCACAACATTCTCTGGGCAGACGGGAACTTGAGGGGTTGCAAACGTGTTTTAACAACATGGCTTACAAATTGGCCTGAGTATAGCGACCTACATCATCTCAAGCGACATGTCGGTGTTTTGTACAGGTGTCCAAATAACGAACTTGGACATTATGTCCCTGCGGACAAACAACAGTGCCAGCAGAAAAACAGCCTATATCGAACGATCATCAATGCCAACACCATGTCAGCTGCTGCCAAACTCTCATCGTGCCATGTTAACTGAGGATTCAACGTGTTTTGACATATTCCATGTATCGGAAGCCACCTCCCAAATCCCAACCTTCTCAATACAATGCTGCTTGGCATGCTTGATCACCTCCAGAAATGGATTTTCCACTTCATGAAGACGCAAAAACTGCTCGACAAGTTCAATGCAATATGGCTATCCATGCCTGCTGAACACAACCTCACACCAAAAAATAACTCATATAAGAAAATTTCTAGATGAAATGGGAAGGGGCTGAAGGAAATCAGCTGGAAACTGCTTGGAGTTGTAACCCAGTCTCTACGAAGAGAAAGCCCCGCTCAGCGTCCTGTATGCAATCGAGAAATTGGGTGCACATGGGCATTGCTAGAATTCTATATGTATGCTCGATATAATTCTCACAATGTTGCAACATCGAGCTACATGGAGACCCCTTGCTTTGTTTTCACACCTTCAAAGATGATTTCTTACTCTGGTGAGCTGGCTAAAAGGCGAAGGACAAATCCAATACCCTGAGAACGGAGCTCGTGAACAACTGAAAAGTAGATGAGAAAACACAAGCCTACTGAAACTTTCCGAAGATCCACTTGATGTCTCACTGAGTGGAAGTGATTCGTGGATACCAAGCCTTGCAACAGTATTCTGGCGAGAGACATGAAAATGTACATGAAACAAATCTCAAGGATGGAAGTTGGAACCTCTCCAATTACAATCTCAACTACCTGACGCACGTAATCACCTTTCAGCATTGCATTCTATGCTTCACCATCCGAGATCTCATTCTCCAAGCCCTCACTCAGCATCGAGAGAACAGCACTGCTACCTGCACTATCCTCTCATCTGGAGCTGATCTGGCTGCCCTCCTGAGCTCCCAGACATATGCAAAGCCTGAATTCATGGGACCCCAAAACCGCCGTGATGGAAAGCATTCTGATGCAATGATCCAATACTTCAGAGCATTACACGACAATACGCAAAACGCAATGCACTGCTTGACACTATACCACGGCACGCGGGAGTTTATCAAGCAAAGAGTTGCGACAAGATGTTTATATCGGACGAACAACTGCATGCAATGGCGCTCTGAATCTACTATGGTATTCAGGTTCAAGTTGCTGGTTTAGAAGGTGAATACATATCTCCGATTTCTGGATGCACAGAAAGCCAGAGCTGGTATGCAGGGGCCTGATGGAATGACTGGAGGTGGGTAAAGTAATGCCAAGAGAGATGTCATGGTGCGCTGAATGGTCATCTCCCGTGGCAACTGCAACAACTATTCACAATTAAGCTTCTGAACAAGAACAGAGCTTTCTTTGAGTACTGGTTAGCCCTGGCACTCACCACAATTGCTGAAAACTTGGTTAACTTGGATCCCATGTTGAAACTTGTACAAATGAGAAAAGCACCGGCAGCCATTGCTTTGCAAGTTTTCAGCGTGGGAAACATTATCGGCTGCACACAGGTAATTCAAAAGATAGCTATTAGTAGTAAGACAGGAGACTGACAGAACGACCGATGAATTGTCAATAGCCACATGGATCTGGTGACTTGCAATTAGTGTTAGCAACGGGTCTGGGTAACCCGGCAGTGGTCCGGGTTCGGACCTCAGAAACGGTTCAGTTCGATTCCAAACCAGTCCAAAAACCAGACCCGCTGCATCGTGGCGGGCCAAACCCGGACCCGTACCCGTCAACCCGCGGGTTTTGCCGGGTTTGGCTAGACCCGTGGGTTCCAATCTCCGGTTCCGGTATTCGGGTAATTCTATTTATGGTCACATTCAGATATCCTATTGCTAATCGCCAAATATTGACATTGGTAGATTGTTGTCCTTTTCTGATGTATTGGCCGCCTTTATAATCAAAAACAAGTGAGACCCACTCCCTGCCCCATCCTGAAAATGAGAGTCAACGGCGAGTCAATGATTTTTGGTCATGCACCTTGGGTAATTCGAGCGGCAATTGGATGCAGACGTTCATAAATGAGATATAGGCTGCCTTTATATGCAAAAGAGAAAGTGACACACTCCCTGCCCCATTCTGAAAATGAGCGTCAACAGAGCGTCAACGATTGTTGGTCTTGCATCTTGGGTAATCCAATTGGCAAATGATCGCAGACATCCATATACCGGGAATTGGCAGCCTTTATAGGCAGATAACAAGCAACGTTCTCATGACAGCCTCCCGGATAACCACAATTTAGTTCATATTCAAAGCTGCAACCAAGTGATACTGAGCGTTTTCACCAATAAAACCAGTCACAACTTTGTATGTAGCCATTAACGGCCACATCGCGCTTTGATCAACCATGATGCAAGGCCAAAAATCTTTGACGCTCTGTGGACGCTCATTTTCATGATCGGGCAGGGATCGTGTTGCTTTCTTTTTGGCCTATAAAGGCGGCCAATACTCTCAGTATGTGTCAAGATGGCCAAGTCTCTGATTTATTACCTGGCATACAAGACCAAAAGTCGTTGACGCTCTGTTGATGCTCAGTTTCAGAATCGGGCAGGGAGCATATCAATTTCTCTTTTGCCTATAAAGGCAGCCTCTAGGTCATTTATGCATCTCTGCGACCAATCGCCACGTAGAGTAACCATGATGCTAAGCCAAACATTGTTGACGCTCCGTTGACACTCATTTTGCCACGGGCGTATCCACAATATGGAACAATTCACCTTGGCATACTATATTAATAATGGTCTTGTGGCAGCCGTTCTGTGCTATTCATGTAAGTTCTCCTTTATTACTACATTGTTCTTCAATGATGCATATAAATATACCCTTTAAAATATACTTTAAAGTATCCGCTAATTGTAGATAATGATAATACTCAAAAATCCCGTTCCCTTCAGTCAACTCTCGTCTTCGCTATCAGATTCACTAAAACGGCTGCCCTCATTGACACAATGGCTGTCAGCTGCATTACCACGCAGCTGATAGTGTACTAACCTGTGAATGGACCATCATGAGTCAGCAAATCTGGAATAAAATCTCTATCGCACATGCGATCCTTGGCGAGAATCGAGCGTTCGGAAGCGGAGTATGTATATACACATATGCGGGTGGCATACCTTCTGTTTCGGAGCTCTCATCGTCATCAGATGGCACAGGTGGCGATTTGGGCCGCGGTGGCGCCCCTCTTGGTGGAGATGCACCCTTGCCTTTACGCCTCCAGCGTGTCTCTGGATTTTTTGCGGTGCCATTTTGGCAAGGAAGGCAGCCGTCTATTTGATTTTCGAAAACCATTGCCGGGTGTCTTTCGATGGCAGCCTTCACCTTGTTATGCCCGGGAAACTCATCACCCGCTTCTTCTCTTCTCGGACTTCGGAGCGAGGTTTCTTGATTAGTTGTTGCGTTTCCTCTATTGCGGCACGTGAAAACCCTCCTTTGGCCATTTTGGCTATATTCAAGGCAAGACACATGTCGGACTGTTCAAGCTGTACCCGACCTCCTTGTCTTGCCATAGTAGCTGACATGTTGAAAACCTCCAAGAAATTAGTTGCTGCTTGTACAGTGAGATCCGGGTATTCCCTCAACCATGTACGACTCCGTAGCCTCCTCTAAGGTCTTTAGAGCCTGTTTCGTCCATTCCCGGGGACGTTTTTCTCGAAAGTCATCTGCGAAAATCCCAGAACTGACATCATCGTGATGTTCAATTTCGTGGACTGTGCGGACAAATGCCTTTGTCGACCATGGAGATTTGCCATTACGGGAAGCGATAAATTGGTCCCGTAGCTCTCTACGTACCCCAGCTGTGCGTTATACTTTTAGTTGACCGTTGATTACACAGATATGGATTGACTCACATCCGATCTCATACTGCTTCTTATTTTTGCTGCTTCCAGTTTTAAGTACCTTTTTTAAATGTTAGTCCTGGGTGATATTTTCAGTAGCTACAATTGCAGCATCGCGGTGGACCAACTGGTGTCTGGGTTGCAGCTGAGTCTCGCCAAGGGGCGCATTACGTGAAGCGCCTGTCGTTCGGCTCAATTCAGCTCCAATTGCATCTGGAGGAAGTGTTTCGGGAGCCATGGCTTGCTGCTGTAGAAACGTGAGGAAGATGATCACGAAAAGAAGTGGGAAGTGCTGAAGGTTATATAGTGAGCTACAAGTCAAAATGGAATGAGTGACTGCCAACTTGCACTTTCAATTCAAGCTGAATCCTGCTGCATATAGCTGCAGGGGATTCCAACGGTCACTCAATTTCAGTAAGTTAGTCCGATGTTGTTTGTTTGTTTTCAGGGATACATCGAGATGAACGACAGCTGATATCTCATGTTTGATAGATCTGAAAAGGTCATTCTTTGACGGAAAGGACGTCTGTTGATGTTTGTCTCAAGACATTGCCAGGATCTTACATGAATCACACGCTAATTATCAAGTCATAATATACTTTTAGCATGACTATTCCCAATGAAGTGACGGTCAAACCGCTGATTTTGCTTTATTCGAATTGATCAAACCTACCAACCTTGACATAAAAGACGCAGCTTACCTCCATGTGGTCCATTTCTTGCAACATCCAACGTCTCGCCCAACAACGAGGTCAACACAAGATACAATGGTCAATGCTCCGAAAAAGAACTTTTCGCCACTTCCGGAGGGCAAATATGGCAAATCGACAACGCATTCCACACAACGACGTCATCAGGCGAATAAAGGCAACAGTGGCTTCGAGGCAGAAAGGGTCGAAGTGTTGGGAGCATTGCGCAGCTTACGATCCAAAAAGAAGCTTGCGGCGGAAAACGACGGGAAACGCACTTCTTAAGCATCGAAGAGAGAGAAATGGATCGAGGATTATGTGGAGCGAGAGACCGCAGTGGCAAGAAAGCCAGTTCAAGACGCAGAGACAGCGATGATGCAAGAGCAGGAACATATGGAAAATATTGAAAAGGGACGATCGACAACCACTAAGCCTGAAATAACATTTGAGGAGATGTTGAATGCTATCGGAGACAGTCTGAGTTATCTTGCAAGTTCCGAAGATGAGGAGGATGGGGAAGACGGGGATGATGATGAAGAAGATACAGCGCATGGCAAGCTGAGCGAAGATGACCAACCTGGCTGGGTGATGGGCACAATCTCCAAAACGGTACAGCACTGCATGGAGAGCTTTTGCCAGAAGCAGCTGAGGCTTGACGAACTGACGCAACAGGGATGGGGGGACGCGGCCGACTACTTCCGTGGGAGAGATATGAAGTACGGGACAACTGAATTGAAGATTACGGCTGTTAGGAAGCCCCAAACAGACTCGACTGCAGCCACACCATCACCGACAACATTTGGAGAGTTTATGCAGGCTCTTGATATCGTCCCCGGACAATCACAAATGCCGCAAGTGACGTCTCAACAGGGAACTAGTCAAATGAGGCTGGGTTCGGAGAAACCTCAGGCAGACAATCACATAGTACCGACGATGCCCGCCACAGTGTCTGATCCGTCACCGATAGAGATTGCGAAGCCAGTTCAACCCGTAAGCTTTTACCCCTGCATATAGCGTCCCTAGCTAATGACCATATAGATATTGGATTCGGATGAAGACATGGTGACGGCTCCAGCGTCACTGGAAGTGTAGATAGCCAAATCGGTATTTTTGACGATGTATCTCGTATAACAGAAATTTGTGAACCTGTTTTGTTACGTGTCAGCTTTTTCTGGATTTCAGTGACCAAATTGTGAGACAGGGTTATGCGTCAGTGTGTGTGCAAGGGTTGTACGGGCCATCTGAATGTTCTAGACTCCAAATCAGATTTATTGACAAATGACAATCTTTATATGGTGTTGCCTGTTACAGATAAATGATAAAGCAAAACCTAAAATTGAGACGAAATTTACTAACCGAGTTTAAGTCAGTGATGTTATACGACTGATAGAAGGAGCGGTCAAAGCACATTCGAAACTCGGACAAATGACAGCCGACAGGCTGCATTAATCCATGTAGCCAACTAAATATCTCTTCGCTCAGACCTCCTGCACATGGTCGAGAAGTTGAAAACTGCTTATGGTACGTCATGGAAATCGAGGAGAATGAGCTGGTGAAGGAATGGTGAGGAGGTCGGGCTATAAATATCTAAAACTAGTGCATGGAGTGTTATGCCGTAAATTGCTGGCTGAAAGTGTTGAAACGCGATGCACCTACGTCATTGATCATGTAAATGACGTGTATAGTGGTGGCTCAGAAACTGAGATTTCTCGAAGATCTTGGATTGAAATAATATTACATTGAAACTGTATACTGGCTGCCAATAGAGGCTATATGCATTTTTTGTACAATTGTTGAGCATCCAATGACTGTTAGTAGGTCTCTAAGGTAAGCTCAAAGGTGAGCGTCCACGGACGGTCAACGATTTATAGTCATATCTATTTAGTAATCGCCTGGCTGCATAGTCGCATCCATCCAAAGAAGAAGTATTGGCCGGCTTAGTAGGGAAAATGGAAAGCCACACGCATATTGCCCCGTTATAGAAATGAGCGGCAACAGAGCGTCAACAATTTCTGGTCTTTCATCCTGGATAATAACTGGGCTGTGCAGCGGCATTTAGCCAAAATCATAATATTGGCGGCCTTTATGGGCAAAAATGCTACAGACGATATTGCTACTACCTCCTAAAAATGAGCATCAACGGAGCGTCAACGATTTTTGCAATTGCATCATTGAAAATACAGCGAGTTTCGCTGCATCCTTGACTCATAATCGAACTATCGCCTGGCTTTCTAAGCAACACATGGTTGTGACAACATTGGGACTATGTCCTAAACACGAGCGTCAACGGAGCGTCAACGACTTTTGGCCTTGCATCATCAAAAATACAAGAGCTGCGTAGCGACATTGAACTATCATCGAACTGTCGGCCGCCTTTCTACGCGAAAATGGTTGTGACAATATCGCTACTGTGTCCTAAAAATGAGCGTCAATGGAGCGTCAACGACTTCTGACATTGCATCTTGCAAAAGGCAAGGGTTGTGCGGTGACATTGACCCATAATCGAACTATCGGCTGCCTGTCTATGCAAACATACTTCCGACGGGATCGTAACCATGTGCTACAATGAGTATCAACAGAGCATCAATAAATTTTGATTATGCATGTTGGATAATCTAACGGCAATGGAATGCAGATAACCCACAATGAACTTATCGGCAGCCTTTAATGGCCAAAATGCTAGTGATGATATTGCGTCCGCCTCCTACAATTGAGTGACCACACAGCGTCAACAGTTTTGGTGGATGCTCAGAACGCCACACAGCAATGAACTGCATTGTGCTGTTCCTAAATCGAGTTTTACGCGGTCAGTATTCGCAATCTATCCTTGTATAGAACTTCACAAATCTGTATGCAATGTCTTACAGATCTGATTTGTTTACTTTTAGTTGTAGAGTGAATATTTAAGAACTCACAGTCTGGTTTACTGTATCGTCACTTTCGCCAGGCTTTTGAGTCGGATCAACCAGCGTTCTAATTCTTACTGCCATGTCATATTCCAAATCTTTCAACACCGCTTTACTCGAGGCTATGATCTCTTCCAAAAATGAACGTGTCTTTATTCGTGATCTGAGCGACCTTACATTGCAAATCATTTTTGATGCTTGGTGGGCTTCAATGAATGAAGGCTCAAACCGGCCTATTGCTTGGAATAATTCTAGACATGCGCCGTCATGACGATTCCCTGTACACTGCGGAATTGAAGAGACCGGCAGCCCTGGCATCATATGTATTGTTTGTCATCAAGTTCTTCGCCAGCCATCAGAACATGGGTCCAGCTCAATGGGGAAACACTTGCTTGCAAAAGCTCACATCGCAAAGTTAAACGAATTAACAGAGTCAGAAGTTACTGAATTGACTACTATGACGGTTGATGAAACAGCTTTAGCCATCTTGAAGAGGCAAGGAAGTCGAGGAATCACAATAGTAAGTGTGCAGAGGAAATACAGATTTGACATCCAGTTCAATCCATATTGACCGAAACGGCAGACAAAACGTTCCAAACTGGCAGATAAGGACTTTGACACTTCCGAATTGCACCAAGACACGTGGAATCGATACCTCATGTTAGGATTTGTGTTGGCTCATATTCCATGGAATGCTATATCAAATCTCGAGCTACGGCGGTCATATAAGGCATTACGCGATGATCTAGTGCTGCCATCCGCTACAACCCTGAGCAACATTTGCGGTGGGGAATATGCACTGACAGTGGATACAATTAAGAAGCAATTGCCATCACGAAACAAATTTAGTTTAGCTTTGGACAGATGGACATCAACGAACAAATTGGCCATAACGTCAGTCATTGCTTACTATATGGATCGAAATTGGGCATTGCGCGAAGTTCAACTCGCTTTTGATGAGATTAATCTCCTGTTCTTTTCCCATTTCGAAAGCTAATTCAGGATGCTAGATCAAGGGCCAACATACTGGAGCAAGGCTAGCTGTACAATTGAAGGATGTGTTGGATCGTTTTAAGCTCACCGACGGCTGTTTGCTCGGTTTTACGAGGGACAATGCTTCCTCAAATTACTTGATGACATGCGAGCTGCAATCAACACTTGAGGCCTCTGGAATCGAGTGGCCTGCATTGAGGAACCACATACCATCCATGGCACATGTCATACAACTGGCTTTGGGTGCATTAATGAGCAGTCTCGGTGTAAAAGGCCGCACCGAGTCTTGGGAAGACCATGAGCGCGATCAGCAATTTGGAGAGAATGAAAGCATACATATCGGGAAGAGTCAAAGACTTTGAAAAGAGGGCAATGCTAGAATCAATAAGGTGTCGGCCATGAAACCTGGTTTGGCAAAGATAATTGAGAAAGTACGTATTTCATGATATTTTGAAAGTCCTGAAACTGACCTTCATAAACCAGAGAATGCTTGCTGTATTGATTACGCTCACACCTGGTCGTCGAAACGAGTTCATTGACTGTCAAAAAGCCAAAGTCAGCATTGCCATACTTCTGATTATGGATGTGAAGACACATTGGAACTGTACAATGAAGTTACTTGAGTGGGCCTACCGATTATGGGAATTCACCCGTGAGTGGCTTCAAAACCCAAAATACACCGTATACTCGCCACTGTTTACAACTCAGGATGAGTGGCCGATTTTGAAGTATGTCATGGAAGTATTGAGGCCATTCCAATATTGGACCCTGTGGATGTCCAAGAGGCATACAGTCACATTGCATCACGTTATCAAAGTGTACAATGACATGTTTGATCACATGGATGGCGTGATGCGAGCTTTGGCTAAAAACAAAACTCAATGGCAAGAAGACTTGTTCTTCGAGGAGAAGTTAGCTCCACAAAAGTTGTCAAAATACTACGCCAAAGTGACTCCAACGACGGGCATGCTCCTAATTTCTGCACATATACTCGATCCTTTCCGCAAGTTGCGATCGTTTCGAAAGTGGGACGAGGGAATGGATATCAATCCTGAGGACGAAACATCCTATACTACCCAATACCAAGAGGCCTTTCTGAAGTATGTGGAGAATGAATACTGCGCCAAACAGCGACGCGTGCCCGTCAATAAACTCCAAAGCTTACCGATCCTCAATCACATCTCCTCTGCAACAGCTTCACGATCCTGTCAATCATCCTTTGATCCATATGATTTGTCCAGCGATGATGAGGAATACCTAATGCCTAACAATGTGGCTGAGACAACACCCGGACGAAGCAATCGCGCTGCGCGCTTATTGACCGCCGCCAGGCTCACTTTGAATTCGCTGCCTGAAGCACCAAAGAACTGGGTGCAAATCAATCCAAATCTCAATGGTTACCACTCCGACCCAATGGAGTTTAGCAGTACATTTTGGATACCGGACTTAACCGACTGGTGGCGTCAACAGGAGGAAACGCACTCAAAGTACACTGATCTCTCCAATGTGGCGCGCACCATATTCTCTATCATACCACATGGTGTTGGAGTGGAGGCCAGTTTTTCCTTTGGGCGAGATGTTATCGGCTGGAGGCAGTCAAAAACCACAGGCGAGACCCTTCGCGAAAAGGTCGTTGTAAGGCAGTTCGCTCGAGCCAATAACAGGATTTTGGCCAGCACTTATCCAGAATTGGATAATGCGAACACAGAAAACAACTCGGAAATGAAGAAAGAGGCGGAGGAAAGGAAACTGCACAGAATGGCCAAGGTTCACGACTTTTTGGAGATGTGGCAGGGCAGCCAAAACCTACGTGCTACACAGAAGGAATCTCGCGCTCGAAACAAGCAGATGACCGCCATAGGATACATTTCGGACACGGAAGAGATCTTCAAAGCATCCTGGTCTTTCTTTCAACATGATGGTGCGGCTGCATTCAAATTGTCAGAAAGATCTCCTTTACCACCACCTTTGTCAGCAAAGGACCTCCCTGGAGGACAAACTCAAATCTTAAATGTCCGCCGAATCCGGAGAATCAACCATCACCCAGTCGAAATTGACAAGGGTAGCGCACCTGAAAGCATTTCGGACACTGAAGATTGGCTTAACTGGAATGGGGACTTAGAAAATCCAAATGACTGCGAAGATGATTGCGCGGTGGACGTTGAATCTGATATGGAGCAAGATAATAGCATCGAAGATCCGGAATCCCCAGAGCAGCGGGATGTGAGTGCCGCGCCAAATGTTCCTGGTTTGATTCGGCCTCAACGGAAGTCGAAGAGACATGCTGAAAAGGTGTTGGTGACGGTCAATGCAATCGAAATGAGAAGGAACAAGGGAGTGAAGAAAAAGTAGGACAGAATGCGTCAATGTTTCACCAGCTTCTTTATGTATCTTGACTGAGTGTTTTAGTTAGAGATATATTATGGGCGAATTGTGAGCAGAAGCTTGTAAATATCGGTTGATAAACAGATGTATAGCAGGCGCAATGAAGCTTTTGGCAAGACACATAAATGTTACTCCTGTGTGAGCGAACAGTGCAATAATATTAATGCAGTCGGCTTTGCCACAGGGCCAAGTCTTAATCTGGCAGAAAGACTTCCAATAAGTTCAAATCATGATGAAAACTACTGTCGATGGCAGCAGATGTTGAATAGACAATACATTAAACTGAGCGTCAACGGAGCGTCAACGATTTGTGGTCATCTAAGTACGGTAATTAAACAGTGCTTTGGTCGCTGTTAGGCATAACCGATGTATTGGTAGCTTTTATTGGTAAAAGAGACAGCAACACGGTCATCGCCCCATTCTGAGAATGAGCGTCAACGGAGCGTCAACGGAGCGTCAACGGAGCGTCAACGATTTGTGGTTATGTAAGTACGGTAATTAAACGGTGCTTCGATCGCTGTTAGGCATAATCGATGTATTGGCAGCTTTTATTGGCAAAAGAGACAGCACCACGGTCATCGCCCCATTCTGAGAATGAGCGTCAATGGAGCGTCAACGATTTGTGGTTATGTAAGTACCGTAATTAAACAGAGCTTTGGTCGCTGTTAGGCATAATCAATGTATTGGCAGCTTTTATTGGCAAAAGAGACAGCACCACGGTCATCGCCCCATTCTGAGGATGAGTGTCAACGGAGCCTCAACGATTTGTGGTTATGTAAGTACGGTAATTAAACAGTGCTTTGGTCGCTGTTAGGCATAATCAATATATTGGCAGCTTTTATTGGCAAAAGAGACAGCACCACAGTCATCACCCCATTCTGAGAATGATCGTCAACAGAGCATCAACGATTTTTAGCTTTGCATCTTGGCTAATTTATCTTCTGATTGGTTGCATACATCCATTTATCAAATATTAGCAGCCTTTACTGGCAAATACGACAGCAAAATGCTCCCTGCCGCATCCTGAAAATGAGCGTCAATGGAGCGTCAACAGTTTTAGTTGTTGCATATGTGATAATCAAGTCATCGCACTAATCTTCGCGTTCATAACGGAATTATTGACTGCCAATATTGGCAAAAATACAATATACCAAAGGTAAAATACCGATTCCAAATTAATCTATATTGCAAGCTGCAAAGCATACAAAAACACATTATTGGTTGTTGAAAACGCCATTTTGATAAGATACAATTAACAAACTCCAAAACAAGATCCTTATTTGAATCTATAGATGGACCCGCTGGGCGACCCGCTGACAACCCGCCCAATTCAGACGGGTTGGGAGTTTACCTTTGAACCGTACCCGAGTTGACGGTTCGGGTTTATTGACAACCCGGACTGCCAATTTGGCAACGGTTCTGTTTGGACCCGGACCTGAACCTGAAGTGACGGTCCGGAACCGTTGCTAATACTTCTTGGAATGATGTGTATAATTAGTAAAGAGAGGAATGCATTTTGCACACAGGTAGAAGGGATGCGAGCAGAGGTTTTCGCAGCATCACCCATCGCATTGCAATCCCGATTCAAGCACATGCCGAATCAACCCATTCCGACGTATGATCAAAGTTGGCCACAACACTAGTGTGTTTGTTTGATGTAGGAGACCGACAGAGTGAAAAGCAATGGTGAAACTGCGATGGAAGGGCAATGTGCAATGTGACGCATGGTATTAACGCCGTGTTCGGAGTAAGCCGCAAGTGGGATTACTCTGACGCCTCTGATGGACTACATCCACTCTGCCATAGCCATTCCGTCCGGACGGGATTTTATTTTGCTATTTAGAGCTTCTTTAAACCATTCAATTCGATGGAATGCACCTACTGGCAGGGCATAGATATGCGGGGTATGATCGGAAGGCTGGCAGTGAATTGCGCTCTCATTTTTGACTGCTGCAATGATGACAGGGAACCTCCGGCAGAAACTACCTCTGATGAAATGGTAATCGGAGCAGTGTGGGCATTATAAGAAATCTCTCTACTTGTTAGCCAACAAAATCTCTCTGACCTATCCCTCGCAGCACTACACTATGCACTGAAGTCATTTTACAAGCAGAAGGGTACCCTTTGAGATCAGAAAATATCAAAGTCTGCAAATGCCAATGTGATTGAACAGTTGGTTAGAGAATCCCATCAGTTACGAGAACAAAAGATTCATCAAATCTGTGCTGCAATGTAAGTTAGGGTGTACAGGGATGAAAAGGTTATGACATCAATACAAAGGCAATTTCAGGTGCAGCTGAATAGTACCTGACATGTGGCGACCAAATGGTCAGAGGCTAATCACGAGTGGGCAATCGAGTGATTTGAGCGCGAAATCCATCAGTTGACACCTGTTAAACGCAAGCTTTTCAATAAATTATTCCAACATCATGCCTGACAACTATGACAAGAAGTCGGCACTGAGGCAATCGGTCCCAGAAGCACATTTGCCAAATAACTTTCTTTAATGAACACTGCTGCCGAAGAAGTGGTTTACAGGACGGCAAACATGACCACCAACAAGTGTGTGGAATTTCAAGTCCGTCTTTCCAATACCAAGACTGAAGACACCACCTGAAGTATCGCATATACGGACCACATTGTGAGCCAGCTGGTGAGAGAGATTCATGGTATCACATCGAATACGCAGATGCAGTTCAAGAAGGACTTGTCCATCCGCTTGATTGAATTCGAAGCTTGGTGGCAGGCAATACACACCCCTCAGCTCCTGAGAACCATCGAACAGCATGCAATCCATATTGGATATTCACTGATGCATCTCGTGAGCCATATATCAGAGTCAGTATAGTGAATGGGTTCTGGCAACAATTTCACCACCCATATTGCTGAACAACAACATATCGGCAAGGTGAAAGAGGCATATTGATCTACCAACTAAGTCAATTACATTCAACAAATGCTCAAGCACGATGACCAGTCTACCGGTCTTGACTATATGGAAGAGACACTCTCATATCTTGCCCTTAAAGGCTCGTACAATATAGACTTGGAAAAGGTTCTCAACCTTCTATCTGCTACCAATCAACTGCGAAATACTCACTGAGCCCATATGTTATGCCTCCAGCATTGTCAGGACGAGCCATTTTCCCCCGCCATGACACCACAGGTATATCATTTGAGAGAAACTCATGTCCGTGGAGTGTGCAGATGTATCAATTTAAGCTCACTCCATGATGTATCAGAAGATTTTGCAATTCCCAACTTTAGACAGCTATTCCATACACAAATTCAAGAGGACTGGGGACACAAAGTTAGTGGACTGGTGCTCAGATATGATCAGGATGTACTCCTTGACAGTATATTTATTAAACTTCAGACTGGGTTGTAATACTACTGTCAACCATTTCACTGCCCTACATCTCTGGAGCATTTGGGACTTGATTGCATGGTAGAATATACCAATGCCAACCAAGGGATTATGCCGGAATCTCATAACATCTGGGTTCAATATATGGGAAGGGACCTCGATAACACCTTCCAAGGCCGAGTTTATTCTTTTCTTGTAATATACTTTAGCTAGACTCTGCTGAATCAGATCCTCCAATTTCTGCAGCACCTACCTGGCGGAAAAATGCTATCAACTGTTTTCAAAAGGTGCAAGAAGACTCACCAATGGATATTACATCCTCAAGTTCAAGAATATGCAGTGGAGGTTTCAACCAAGTACAACAATCTGCAGGGTTGGCCTGATTGTGTTGACAGATTCATCTGGGTTGTCAAACAGACTGATAAGATGCATATTGTACCTGTTGGAGCAATTGCCGGACTGGCACATTTGGTGGGAGAAAATACTGCATCAGATAGAATCGATAGCATATGGCTTGTAAATAATCATGTGGATGTAAATACCTACTGGACTGTATATTAAGTTACAATGCCTGAATCAACGTATGCAGGAGGAAGATAGTTAATTCAATTGTACTATTTGATATCAACACTATAATAGTCACTCCTGGAGAGTACAGCTCCAGGTGTATGACGCACTGCAATAGTCTTGGAGACGTGGCCGATACTCGCAATAGCTCTGCCAGAGAGCATGACTCCATGTTCATGATGTACTGGAACAGTTTTGGAGATGCGGCCAATATTCCCAATAGCGCCAAAATTTGTACATTCTAATAGTTTGATATTGTAGCATTTCAAAGACACCCATACGATCTTCAGGATATTCTTGTATTCTGTTCCACAACTTGCGCAAAATTGAGGAGCACCAGTAACGTTGTTTCAGAGAACCAGTGATGTAGTCTTGGAGCATCTTGGAGCTCATCGCTTTGCACTCAGCCTATCTGGGAGCATCTGGGAGCATCTTGCAGGATCAGTTGAGCTGTTCAGAGTTCCTGAGTTGTTCAGTTGTGACTTTGAAACGATTTTACACTTTGCGGATGAATCCATGCACCTATCTGCAGTTGAAGGAAAATGATTGCTCATGTACATCTGAAGAGTTTCAGATCATGTCTGCCATACCTTCAATGGGGTTTCTTAAGAATCCAGACACCTCTGAAAGTGTGTTTGTGATTTCGGTGTAGATTTGGCTACACTCCCAGCTGTACCCAACGTTCTGTCCGACGCTCCGATGTATTTCCAAATTTATCACAATCACTGCCATGGTACTTCTGTACCCATCAACAGAGATCCCAGTTACTCCCAAGGCGGCCGAAATACCCTCCTAGTCTCTAATACTCTCCTGAAATTGACACTTCTAAGTTTACATTTCACATCCTCTCAGACACTCCTGGAGGCCCTCAGTGACCATAATACATCGTGCAGATGCATCCGGCGCCCCATCCACCAACCTCTTCCAAGTTCATGTCCAATCTTGCTCGATCTCGGCCTATGAGTATATCTCCAAACTTGCTCGATTACAGTCAGCAAGTTTGTTTGACTGTGGCTTGTATGTTCAGCTCCAACCTTGCATCATGATGGCCTCCAAGTCTGCACTATCATGGCATCATGCTGTATTTCAAACGTTACCTTATTATGGCCTCCAAGTTAGCACTATCACGGCTTGAAAGTGCAAATCTCCAAACTTGTCTATTTTGGACCTTGAATTTTACACCATCTTGGCCTGCAACTGCATTGCCAAACTTGGTTGATCACAATCTCAGAGTACATCTCAAAGTTCACTCCAATATTGCCTTGAAGTGTATCTCCAAATATGCTTGATTACAGCCTCCAAGTGTATCTCCAATGTCACTCGATCACAGCCTCACAGTGTATCTCTGAGTTCACTGAATAGTCATATTCAGGCGCCTCTTGAATTGCTTTCAAGCACCGCCTGCATCCAGTATAGACAGACTGTGTGTAGATTTGTAGCATTATAAATACATAGATGAGAATAACAACTGATTGCATGAGGTTTAACAATGGTTGAATAATATATAGTAGCTATTATATAGAGGTGCACCCAGGAATGTTGCCTGCGCTCCAGGGTTTGTTGTCGTTGTTCACAGGTGCTCACAGGTGCACACAATATTTGCTCTGGTACTCGGCGGTGTTCCCAAACTTATCGCATTGACTCCCATGGTACTTCTGATTCAGTCCTCAGTGATTTCAGGAACTCAGAAGGCCAGCTGGAATGCCCATCAGCAAAAAACATTTCCGTCCGGGCGGAATGGCTCCGTCAGAGTGGACACGCTCCGTCAGAGCCGTCAGAGACACCCCGGTGGTGGATTACTCCACGCCCGGCGTCAATGCCACGCGTCGCGTTGCATATTGCCCTCTCAACGCTGTTTCGCCGTTTCTTCTCGCTTTGTCGGTCTCCTAATTTAAACAAACACTCTGGCGTTGTAGCCAACTGTAACCATACATCGGAATGCGTTCATTGGGTACACGCTTGCATCAGGATTGCAATGCAATGTGACGCTGCGAAAATCTCTTCTCGCGTTCCTTCTACTTTAAGGTCGAGGAGCGTAGGAAGAAGGTGAGAAGATATGATACTACCCAGCCGTGAGGATTCGCGCAATTGCGTGGATCCACGAAATCTCGGAAAGAGCACGTGAGACCAAAAGGTAGGAAAGATAGAGTGTGTATTTTCGTTGTATGACAAGATGAGATGGAAATGAGATGCTGTCTATCTATCTACCCCGGGGTCTCCCGAATATATACTCCGCGTCGCTCATTCCACCTCCGTTACCCCTGTATCTCCGTACACCCACCGTCGCTTCTTAACGATATACTTGGAGGCCGCGATCGAGCTAGTTTGGAGATGCACTTGGAGGCCGAGATCGAGTGAACTGAGAGATGCACTTGGAGGCCGTGATCGATCGAGTTTGGAGATGCACTGGGAGGCAGTGATCGAGCGAGTTTGGAGATGCACTTCGAGGCCGAGATCCAGTGAACTGAGAGATGCACTTGGAGGTCGTGATAGATCGAGTTTGGAGATGCACTGGGAGGCCGTGATCGAGCGAGTTTGGAGATGCAATTGGAGACCGAGATTGAGTGAACTGAGAGATGCACTTGTAGGCCGTCATCGAGCGAGTTTGGAGATGCATTGGGAGGCCGTGATCGAGCGAGTTTGGAGATGCACTTGTAGCAGGCTATGATCGAGCGAGATTGGAGGAGTACTTGGAGGCGGTCGATTTGGAGGGAGGCGCGATGGCAGCTGAGACTCTATTCATTGGTTAATATGTAATTGTTGGAATGTAGAGAGTTGAGTACAACATCCGCCGAGAGATGAGGGACTGGCTGGGAGCGGGAGACTGTCCATCTTGGGATGATGCTGTACTCGGTGTTAACTCATGATTATGGCATGGAGAGATAGAGAGGGATGACTTAACTTTGTGTTCTTAGGTGATGGTAGAGTTGAGCACAAGAAAGAGAGAGATCAGAGGAGATGGGGGAAATCATCATGAGAAACTGGGAATTAGAGAATTTCGTGTGCGAGGCAATTGACCATCCCCGATACGGCATGTACGAGTCCCGATCCGGCGGCTAATAACACCGATAGGAGGTCTTCTAAACCCAATCAGGCAAGTCGTACTGCTGATTTCTCATAGCCGCTCGTATCCTCCATATCGTTCTCATCTTCATCCCCCATCTCTCTCTTTCTCGTCCACAACTCTACCATCATCGCAAGAACACAAAGTTAAGTCATCCCTCTTTAACTCTCCATGCCATCATCATGAGTTAACGCTGAGTGCATCATACACCGAGTGCAGCATACACCGAGTACAGCATACACCTAAGATTGTCTGTCGTCCCTTCATTCTCACAATTTCGAGTTGACCCCTGAATGTAGCTTCAGCTTCCGGCGTGCCTCCCTACCGATCGACCGCCACCAGCCAGTTCTCCATAAGAGCTTCAAAGGTAAAGTCACCTCGTCACATTCCCACGGTTTCGAGTTAACTAACCGATGAATAGAGTCTCAGCACCTGGCGCGCCTCCCATCGACCGCCTTCAGATCGACCGCCTCCAGATTGACCACCTCCAAGTCCTCCAATCTCGCTCAATCATAGCCTGCTACAAGTGCATCTCCAAACTCGCTCGATCACGGCCTCCCAGTGCATCTCCAAACTCGCTTGATGACGGCCTCCAAGTGCATCTCTCAGTTCACTCAATCTCGGTCTCCAATTGCATCTCCAAACTCGCTCGATCACGGCCTCCCAGTGCATCTCCAAACTCGCTCGATGAGGGCCTCCAAGTGCATCTCTCAGTTCCCTCAATCTCGGTCTCCAATTGCATCTCCCAACTCGCTCGATCACGGCCTCCCAGTGCATCTCCAAACTCGATCGATCACGGCCTCCAAGTGCATCTCTCAGTTCACTCGATCTCGGCCTCCCAGTTAATCTCCAAACTCGCTCGATCATGGCCTCCCAGGGCATCTCCAAACTCGCTCGATCACGGCCTCCAAGTGCATCTCTGAGTTCACTCAATCTCGGTCTCCAAACTCGCTCGATCACGGCCTCCCAGTGCATCTCTGAGTTCACTCAATCTCGATCTTCAATTGCATCTCCAAACTCGCTCGATCACGGCCTGCAAGTGCATCTCTGAGATCACTCGATCGTCATTTTCAGGCGCACCTCGAATTGCTCTCAAGCACTGCCTGCAGCCAGTCCAGATATACCGTGTGTAGACGGGTAGCTATATAGATACATAGATACATAGATGAGAATACAAACTGAATACATGAGTTTTAAAAATCGTTGAACGATTAGTAGTAGCTATGATTTCCAGGCGCACCAGCAGCGTTCCCAAAGAGGAAGTTGTTTTCCCAGACTGCTCTACTGTGATTCGAGGTGCTCCCAGGGGCTCCTGGCACTACATCAGTCCAGTAAACTTGGACCTGTCGCCTGGGCGACGGGCAGCGTGTAATTCTCCGTCAGAGGGTACGAGGTTCAGTCAGAGCCGTCAGAGCCGTCCGGAACACCCGGGTGTTTCTGATGGAAACTAGAGTTGTTGCTGATGCCCTCCCAGGGTCTGATACTCTCCTGAAATTGTTGCATCTAAGTTTACACTTCACATCCTCTCAGACACTTTTGGATGCTCGCAGTGACTACAATTCATTTTGCTAATGCGGATTTGCTATAAGCTGGCAACAGCTTTCGATCTGCCTTCACTGGAAGCAAAAGGTAGCAGTGGATCTGACTTTGCTGGTATGGGTAAAACTGACTTCACGTGGTATAGTGGATCTCGTTTTGCTGGTAGCAAGTGGGTAGCAATGGATATGGCTTCACCGGTAGCAGAGATTCTGCATTTACACTGAGCTGGCACAAGGCAATGGGTCTGGGGTTGCTCATGCAACTCTGACATGCTTAGTCTCCCCATTCTGATATACACTGTCTGTCCTCTCTAACAATGGGCCTTCGCTGGAAGCATGTTGGCAGAAATGATTCCGGCTTCACCAGTAGGGGCAGATCTGACTTTGCTTGAACCAAGCTGGTACCAGTTGATTCAGCTTGCATAGAAGGGGTGAAAGTCACGTCATTTGCAGCTGTCAAAATCGCTTCTCCGGTTATGGTGGATCTGGCTTGGCTTTAAGCAATCTGCTTGTGGTTGACCAGGCTTTCTCGGTAGGGGTGAAACTGGCTTCGCAAGAATGAAATGATTTGGCTTCACTGGATACAGTGGATCTGCATTCCTTGAGAGCCAGTTGGTAAGAGTGGATTTGACTTCGTTTGTGACCATAGATCTGAATGGAAATGCAACAGTAGATTTCGCATCCCTGAGAGTCGGCAGGATTGTATTATATTCAGCCCAGAAAGGAATAATCTAAATGTAAAATATGCGATGCTGGTGATAGTAATGTTGGTGATAGTGACGGCAGTGGTGGTAACAGTGGTGATGGTGATGGTTGTAATTGAAAATACGGGGTTGATTGAATGCATGCGGTAGGAAAAATTTGTTTGATTCTGAAATTTGATATTACACACCGTAACACTCACATAGCGTTCCCACACTACTTCTGTATCTGCCAATGTACACAATAGACAGTCATATTCTATTATTACGAACTGTGCCATACTGGTGACAGGGATATTATATCTTTATTATGGTTGCACCAAAGCATTTCTAAATGAAAGGAAGATACTATACATTCTTTAGTTAACATCGGCCTTCTCCAGCACAATATTCTCCCCACGATTATGATAGACAGTGATCATTCTGGTGACTCTTTCAACTATTACTTTGGTTTTATTATTTGTTCCAAAAGGTTAGGTCTTTGGAAATATAAGCATACAGAGTGAACAGTAGAATAGACAGCTGTACTTAGTCTTAATAAACATTGTATTATTTGTTGGAATCTAATATACCGAAAACAATTACAGTATGACTTCCCTGAAGTGTAACTTTTCATCTTACTGCACATTCTTCAAAAGCTGATTTATTGTTTTGCATTTACCATTTTGAAGTTTACATGAAATGGGAAAGAGTTACTCATACATATTGGTAATGCTGACAGATGTATATGAAAACTTTGCTTATTTGATAAAGCTCTGCTGGAGAGGAAGAGTAGTTGGACAGTGGTTATTAATTGATATTGAAAGTTACAGTATTGGTAAGTGTGACTTTAATATATATCATATACTCTGATAATTATATGATAAAATTTGTAATTGTATAGTTGTTATATATATACTAAACAACCATTATAATTTCACTACCTATCTAGAATTAAATATATTGGAATTTTATCTATTTGTATTATGTAATCTAGACTACATTTCAATTAAGTGATATGCAGTTTCCATCGGTGATATCTAGACTAAATAAAGTTAGAAAGTTCAAGAAGTTAGGTATCAAGATTATTGAACAAGCATATAGAGATAGTATACAGCAATTTGAGGTAATTAAATAGTCTGTAATATAAGTCCTACAGCACTGATTAGGCTGTTAACCACAGACTAAGTGTATATTTGAATCAGATAAGGTACTAACTACAATGTGACAGAAATAATCACTGATGATTATGTATGAATTCCTTGTAGGAAATTGTTTGCACCTCTGGTTGTGCTGGATGTGTCAAATTCCACATTATGTTGTGTGATAGCCAATGATTCATAGATGGTTGGCATATGAAAGGTGTCCATAAGTCCATGATTCCATTGGATAGATGATTGTCATGTCAAAATAGTCTGCAATTGTGTGGAAAACGTTTCTATGGCTTGACCATCGGCCAATTACAAAGAAGCCATCATCGAACGTTCGTGTAACCCCCCTTTTTAATCATGGCGGAGTACTATACACCTAAACGTTGCGTTTGACAGCTCAGAATGTATCAACTCCAGCATCGATTACTACCATATTCGATTTTTCAGCTATCCTTGGTAGTACGCTAACAAAATGCCAACTGAAGAATCCACCCTCAAGCTGGTTGACGGCCTCGATGTTTATACCAAAACCTGGAAGTCCATTAGCCCACCAGTCGCTCAAGTCATCTTCCTCCATGGCTTCTCGGACCACTGCAACGCATATTACACTCTTCCAGCCACCCTCGCTGAGGCAAGAATTGAACTTTTCTCGTTTGACCAAAGAGGTTCGTTTTGTGGCGACTAAGTTTTGCAAGTTACTGACTTCTATCAGGATGGGGCCGCACTGCCCCGAACAAAACGCAATGGGGCGCCTCGGGTGCTACCTCGCAGCTTCTTTCTGATATCGATGAGCTTCTCCTTCTGCGCCTTCATATGCATCCAAACATCCCGCTTTTCTTGGCCGGACATTCCATGGGTGGCGGAGTTGCACTCACTTATGCCTATTCTGGCACCCACCGAGACAAGCTTGCCGGCGTATTTACTTGGAGCCCCTTGGTCGACGTGGCTCCTGCCGTTCGTCCTCCAGGATTTGTCGTAGCGGCTGGTCGGATCGCCGCCAAATTCTTCCCGAACCAAAAAATAGTGCAGAAGCTGGATGCCTCATTTATGAGCCGTGATAGAGATGTCTGTAGGGAATTTGCCAAGGATCCTTTGTGTCATAGTACTGGAACTCTACTAGGCCTCGCCGAGATGTTGGATAGGGGCCAGAAGTTGCGAAGTCCCGAGGTGGAGAAGAAATTTCCGGAGGCACTGCCGATACTTGTTTGCCACGGCACGGGCGATAAGATAACTGATTGCACGGCGAGTCGGAGATTTGTGGAGGCACTGCAGATAAACGATAAGACGTTCAAGGAGTATGAGGGTTGGTATCATAAAATGCATGCAGAGCCTGGAGAGGATCGGGTTCAGTTTGCGAATTATGTTATTGAATGGATTAAGGAGAGATGCTCGTCATCACCTACGATGGCGGCCAGCACCTCAAAGCTGTGAGGACAGGTGCCGAGTATGGTATTCATCTATTGAACTCGATGTATGTTTTTGCATGACTCGGGGAGATGCATGTTCGACGACTTCAACATTTCGTCTGGTGCACGGAAGCTGGCTACTTTTGTATGATACCATAAGGTTTTTACTATGTACATGGAATTGGTGTCGTTCCCATGAACTATATGATCTCGCTATTGAAGGCCCGGATTGATCAGCCATGGTCAAACCTGACACCTCTGGTTTTACTATGCCCTGTGGTACAAGCAATCCCCAAATCAAAAATTTGAATACTCTCTTTGAGAATTACATTATAAGTGAATTGAAACAATTCCCGTTCTCCGATATGATCAATTTGCTTTTGGGAGTCGCTAAAGTTCATTTCATAAAGTCAACCGAATTCGTAAGTCGCGATACATAAATATTCTGTCTCGTATTATATTATATTCTATTTATTGTATGTATGTAAGTACGTACTGCGCACCGGTCCCACCCATGCATTGCCGGTCCCGGCGCTCAGCTGATCAGATGATATCAGTTGCAGCCGGCCTACACCCTCAGGCATGTCTGATGGTCAATAAGTACTGACCTATCCCCTAGACCACGATTAACTCGCAGTATGTCGCCCACAATTGCCAATGCCCATCAGTGCAGTGAGTTGGTCAGCATCAATGATCGGTTGAGCTCCAAGGGCACCGCCACTTCCACTGGATGCAGACCTCAAGCATATGGTGCCATTTGAATTGTGCATATGCACTTTGAGATTGTGGACACAGCTTCACAGATGGAACCTCTAGTCTAAATAGATGAATACCACTCTGCCAAACTTGGTCAAAATGTGAATATTTTCTTGCTTCAAGACATTACAGACAAAGAATCAAACATGTATTACACTTCAACTTGCATGAGTTACAACTTACCGCAGACAGATAGCAGTAATTTACTATTTTGCAATGGGCTGCGATATTATTGACAATGTAGTTTGTCTATTTTTGAATATTTTAGGGCTGGAGCTACTTATCTGGGCTAGTTTTCATATATGATAAGTTATACTGTTTATAGAGTGTCAATAATGTGACAAAAACAGATTTGACATTGTTTTCAATAACTATCCAGTGTTAATAAACTTAGAAAAATATCCATGCAGTATGTACAGCTCATAGAAAAGTTATTTCCAGGATGGTAATTCATAGTAGATTTGCCACTTGGTACTAGCAGGTACTATGAACCTGTGGGAAGACTAGATTGCTATGATACATATATATATGTGTATACTGGATACTATACATAATGCTTTATACAACACTCTTGAAACCAACATCAGCTAAATGAAAATCAGTCTGAAAGTCAAATACAAATCTCCCAGACACTTGGGTTAACCTCACTAGTACTTCTAAATACCTCTAGATGTTCCCAAGCCCTGCTGGAGCTAAGCAAACTGCTCTCAGACCCTGCAAGAGCACTCTCAAATGCTCTTGAAATTACCTTCAGTTGTAGCAGTGTACTCAGAATACTACAGGATTAGCCTTGTAGGTTAGTCATATATTGGAACAGCCAAAACCTCGGCACAGGTCTGCGGAAGACTTCCAGAGCAGTGAAGACCTCTGTGCAGCTCAGTGGAGGATTGGTGCCATACTCCTACAGTCGTGGTTCCAAAGATTCCATGACCATATGTCATTTCATCTATCATATTGATCTTTTTTACAGCTGCATTATTCCTATCATCGTTATATATGATGAATTATCAATGTCTCTCTATATATATCCATATAATCAATCTGGCTGCAGATGGTATATGAGTGAAATTGGAGGAGCAGCTGGGACCTACAATTGAGAGAACTAAGGAATTAACCATTGCCATTCAGTTTGGCCAAGGGTAGCCAATATGAAGCATATGGAGATACAGGGCTACTAGTGATATACTGAGCAATGGGGAGTATATATTTGGGAGACCCAGAGGTAGATAGACCCCATCTCATTATATGAAATACACACTCTATCTTTCCCAGCACTTTGTACTGCACGCTCTTGCTGAGCTTTGATAGACCCATGCAATATCTGTGGTTTATTACAGCAAGGTGCCCTGTCACATCCACTCACCCTATGGCTACTGTACAGTGGCCAGATGTGCTATTTCTCACGAATTCCCTTTTGATACTATCAGTGGTGCTGCAGAGTGATGATGAGAGGCTTTCTGCCATTAACCTCCTCGGTTTTACAATAGCATCATTGTGTGAGCATTGTAATGTACTTGAACGTGAAGATAGTGGAAACTCAGAGATACACTTACATAAGATACTTGAACAAGGGTGATGATACACTCAGACGCCAAAATTGAGTGATTGAGGAGATACTATGGGAGAATAAAATCGATCAGGGTTCAAGGAGAACTTTGAAGAAGTCAAAGTGGAGGCGGTCGATTAGGATGTAGGTCTAACAGGAGTTCAGACTCTTTACATTGTAAAACTTGTAATTGTTGGAATGTAGAGTACCGAGTAGTACAAGGTCCACTGAGGGATGGGAGACTGGTTGGGAGTGCGATACTGTCAATCATAGAATGATGCATTACTAGGTCTATGCAGCACTTGGTGCATGATGAACTTCGTACTTACTCATCATTATGGTAAGGAGAGATAGAGAGGAATTGCTCATCAGCATGTTCTTCACTGATGTAAGGTTAGAAGAGCAGGAAGAGAGAGATGGGAAGTCTCGATGGGGGAAATCATTATGACAAAATGGGACCTAAGACAATTTAGTACGCATATCAATATACCATCCCTGATATGGCATGAAGACATGCCGATCCGGCAGGTAATAACACTGATATGATGTCTACAATACCCAAACATGAATAGGGTTCCCCTGATTTCTCTTATCTGGTAGTGTTCACCGTGTCATACTTAGCGTCATCCCTTATCTCTCATTTTCGTCTACAACTCCACTATTACAGTGCACCTCAAAGGTTAGTCATCCTATGCTATCTTTCATTGCTGTAATCATGCGTGAACACCAAGCACACCGCACACCTCATGAGCAAAATGTATTTTAGTCACTGAGAGCCACCAGGAGTGTCTGAAAGTATGTGGAGTGTAAACTTAGATGTGTCAATTTCAGAAGAGTATCAACCCTGGCAGCGAATTCCAGCAGGCTATTATAGTAGCTCGGATCACTGATGACTGGTACAGGAGTAAGATGGGAGAGATTGTGAATAGTTTGAGAACACCTCGGAGCACCGGAGAGAACGTTCGGTGCACCTAGTGTTTGCAATGGCTCCGGACCGCAACTTTGAGTTCAGGATTGGGTTGGAACCGAACCGTCGCCAAATACGCCATCCGGGTCGTCAATTCACCCGAACTGTCTATTTCGGTACAGTGCGATGGAAAGCTCCCAACCAGTCTGGATTGGGGGGGTTTTCAGCGGGTTGTCTAGCGGGTCCGTCAGTACATTCATATAATGCTCTTCCTTTTGCTATTTGATAACCGTATTTGATCACAATCTCTCAATTAACATCCAATGATCTGCTTATAAACACTTTAATGGTTGCAATACTGGCTATTTTGGAATCAATGATTTTCCTTTTGTGTGTTATATTTAGGAGTACTTAGGTGGTCAATAGTACAGTAATAAGCTCATGCATCCGCGCGATGCCTTCATTACGAAATATACAAGTCCAAAAATTGTTGAAGCTGCTTTGATGCTCATTTTCAGAATAGGGCAATGACCGTGTCGCATTCTCTTTCGCCTATAAAAGCAGTCAATACACCTATTATGCCTAGCCACAACTAGATTACAGTGTAATTACCTGATGTAGAAGACTGAAAATTGTTGACGCTTGATTGACGCTCATTTTCATAATGGGGTAACTAACAGCTCAGGCATAGTTTTGCTTGAAAAGGCCACCAATACATTGTATATGAGGTAATACCACAAATCAACACTTAGATAACCCAATATGCAAAGGCAAGAATCGATGACAGTCGGTTGATGTTTATTATCAAAATGAGGCAGTGACTGTGTCACTTACTGTTTTACATATATACGCTGCCAATACAATGGTTATGCTAAATAGCGATTAAGTCAGTTCATAAGTATGAGATTTACAAGTATTGTTAGCAACGGGTCCCAGTAACCCGGCAGTGGTCCAGGTTGGGACCAGAAAAAAGAGTCGGTTCGGTTCCAGACCCGTTCAAAAACCAGACCCGCTGACTGTTGGCGGGTCAATCCCGGGCCCATACCCTTCAACCTGCGGGTTTTACCGGGTTTGGTTAGACCCGTCGGTTCCAATATCTAGTTCTGCATTTTGGATTTCACATTTATGGTCGCATTCAGATATGTTACTGTTGATTGTAAAATACTGAGATCAGTACGTCACAGTCCATTTTCAATGTATTGACCGCCTCAATAATCAAAATGAATTGACACATGCGCTTAATCACATGCATCCATAAACCATGTAATGGCAGCTTTTATGGGTAAATATGTAGGGAATATTCCCGCCACATCCTCCGGGACAGTACCAACTCATTTCATTTACAGAGCTACCACTAAGTATCCGCGAGCCTTTTAGCGTACCAAAACAGTCAAAACCATATATCTAGGTAATAACGGCCACATTGCACTGTAATCAACCATAATGAATGGTCAACAATTGTTGACACTCTGTTGATGCTCATTTTCATGATGGGACAGAGAGCATTTCACTTTCTCTTTTGCATATAAAGGCAGCCAATAGTTCGTTTATGACTATGTGCAACCTATCGCCCACAAGATTACCCATGATATGTGGCCAAGAATCGTTGACACTCTGTTGACGTTCATTTTCATGATGGGGCAGCGAGCGTGTTACCATCCCCTTTGCCTATATAAGCAGCCAATACTGCGGTTATGACTAGGTGCAACCTATTGCCCCGCAGATTACCCAAGATACATGACAATAAATGATTGAAGCTCCGTTGAGGCTCATTTTCAGGATGGGGCAGTGAGCTCTTTACTGTCTCTTTCGCCAATAAAGGCAGCCATTACTTCGTTTATGACAATGTGCAACCTATCGCCCCACAGATTACCCAAGATACATGACCAAGAATAGTTGATGCTCCATTGACGCTCATTTTGCCACGGATGTATCCACATCATGCAATCATTTGCTTTGGTGCAATCTATCATTCATGTTGATTTGGCAGCCTTTCTAACATTTACATTTACTTTTTCTTGATCACTACATTGTTCTCTAATAATACATATAAATATATCCTTTGAAATATACTTTACAGTATCCGCTAATTCAGGATAATAATAATCTCCAAAATGCCGTGCTATTCAATCAATGCTAGTCATCACTGCCAGGTTCACTCAATAGGCTGCTCTGGTCATCAAACCGAATGTTAGCTGCATTACCACACAGCAGATAGTGTACTAACCAGTGGATGTTTCTTCATCAGGCAGCATATCTGGATCATAATCTGTATTGTTCTTGCTATCCTGGGCAGATCTATTGTGGGTGAATGATTCAGCACATGGAACCGATGTATCTGAATACGCATATCTGGCCAGCAAATTGAAGATTGCGAGATGTTGAGCTCCGGAAGTGTTACCGGTTGTGGTGGGTGGCGTTGCAGGTAGAGATGGCGTTTGCTCTGGACTTGGCTCTGTAGTCGGCTCTGGAGTCTGCTTTCTGCATCGGTTGGGCAGAGGTGCACCTGTTGCCTTGCGTCTCCAGCGTATCTGGGGATTTTTTGCGGTGCCATTTTGGCAAGCAAGGCACCCGGGTGTTTGGTTTTGACGAACCATAGCAGGGTGTCTTTCTATCACAGCATTCACCTTGTTATGTCCAGGAAACTCAACACCCCGCTTCTTCTCTTCTCGTATCTTGGTGCGAGGTTTCTTGAACATGTATTGTGTTTCTTCTATTGCAGCGTGTGAAAACCCTCCTTTGGCCATTTTGGCCATGTTCAAGGCCAGGCGCATGTCGGACTGTTCCAGCTGTACACGAGCCCCTTGCCTTGCCATTGTAGCAGACATGTTGAATACCTACAAGAAATTAGTTGCTGCTTCAAACAATGAGATGCGGCTATTACCTCAACCATATACGCTTCTGTAGCATCCTCAAAGGTGATTAACATGTGTTTTGTCCACTCCTGGAGATCTTTAATACGAAATTCGTCTGCTGAAATCCCAGAGCTGACGCCATTATGATGTTCGATTTCGCGGACTGTGCGGAAAATGCCTTGGTCGACCATGGAGGTTTCCCGTTACAGGCAGCAATGAAATGGTCACGTAGCTCTCGGTGTACACCCACTACTTGGTATAAGGTTAATTGATGGCCATTGACCACGGTTTGGATATACTCACATCCAACTGCATGCTGTGTCTTATTCGTGCTGCTGCCAGTCTTATGGACGATTTTGAAATGTTCATCCTGGGTCATATTTTTGGTGGTTGCATTGGCAGCATCCTGGTGGACTAACTGGTGCCTGTGTTCTTCCTGTGTGCCGCTAAGTGACGTATTTGATGAAGCACCTGCCAATCAGCTGGATTCGGATCCGCTCAGACCTGGCTGAGGTGGTTGTGTATCCATGATTAGCTGGTGTGAAATAGGAGAGGAAGATGATAACGAAAAGAAGTGGGAAGTCCTCAGGATTCTATAGTTAGCTTCATGTCAGAATCGAATAATTAGCAGCCAACATGTGCATTATACTCAAGATGATTACTGCTGCAAACAGCTGCAAGTTGCAGGGGTTGCCCACGGCCCCGAGATGTGCAATATGTCGGTCTGTTGTTGGTTGTTTATTCGCAGGGATAAATTGCGGTGTATAACAGCTGAAATCACATGATTGTCTGCTACAAATAGGCCATTGTTTGAGGGTTAAGACGTCGGCTGATGTTTGTCTCAAAAAATCCCTGGGATAGTTTATGAAACTGACATTAACAATCAAGTCATGTTGTACGGTTAGCCTAACTATTTCCATTTTATTGACTGTCAACAGTGAGGTTTTGCTTTGTTCTTGATGAGTAAACGTACTAACCTTGACATAAACGATGCAGCTTGCCTCCATATTGTCCATATCTTGCACCATCCAACATCTCACACAACAACAAAGTCAATGCAAACAACAATGGTCAATTCTCTGAAAAGAACTTTTCGCCACTTATGGCTGGCAGATACAGCAAATCAACGAAGCAGTCTACCCAATGATGTCATCAAGTGAATGAAGGCAAGAGCGGCTTGGAGGCAGAAAGAGTTCGAGCCCTTAGGGCATTGCGCAGCTTAAGATCCAAAAAGAAGCTTGTGGTGGAGAAACAACAAGAAATGCACTTCTTAAGCAATGACGAAAAAGAGCAATGAATTGAGGATTATGTTGAGAGAGAAACCGCTGTGGCAAGAGAGCGAGTTGAAGACACAGAGGCAGCAGTTCATCAAGAGCAGGAAGATATGAAGCATGCTAAAATCGCGAGATTGACGAACAGAGAGCTCGACAAGACTTTTGACAAGATGATGGTTGCTGTTGGAGACAGTCTAAGTAATCTTGAAAGTTCCGACAAGGGGGAGGTTGGAGACGTTCAGGATGATGTCGAGACAGAGCAGGGCAAGCTGAGCGAAGATGACGAACCTGGCTGGGAGATCAGCACAATCACTAAAATGGTACAGCAGCGCATCGAGAGGTTTTGGCAGAAGCAGATGCAGCTTGATGCATTGAGACAACCGCGATGGGAGGATGCGGCCGACTACTTCCGTGAAAGAAATAAGAAGTATGGCACATCCGAATTGACAGTTCCGGCCATCCTTCAACCACCCACGGATGATGACGCTTCGGCAACTTCACCGACAATATTTGAAGAGCATATGGAGTGTCGTGAGATTGTCCCTGGAATATCGCTAATGCTGTAAGGGACTTCTTGACGAGAAAGTAGTAAGATGAGGCTAGGTTTGACGAAGCCGCAGTACAGTACAAGCATATCTGGTCTCAAGCCAGCCACAGAGTGCGATACGTCGCATTTGCTGAAAGCGAAGCCTGGCGAACCAGCAAGCTTTTACCCCTGCATATAGCCTCCTGCTAATCACCATACAGATTTCGGATTCAGACTAAGAAATGGTGACGGCTCCTGCATCTGTGGAGGAATAGATATGTAAATTATCATTTTTGACTTCATATCTTGATGAAAAGCAATTTGTTTACCAATTTTACTATGTGTCACCTTTTTCTTGATTTCAGTGACCAAATTGTGAGACATCATAATTCGTCTGTGCATGTACAACGGTCGAAACCAACATCTGAAAGTTCTAGAATCCAAACAACGCGGAAAAACGGCCAAAACCTTCGATTTCTATCTGCATGTGACTGTTTAGCAACAAAGTAAAAGCTAAATTAGTGACGAAATGTACAAACTAAATTTAAGTAAGTTATGTCATATGTGTCATAGAAAGAATGGTCAGTGCTCACGACGAATCTGTCTCAACGACGACCATCATACCATATTCATCCTTGTATTTAACTACATAACTCTCCGCACAGACCTAGTGCAGATGGTTGAGATAATTGAAACCGCTTATGGTATGTCATGGAAATCAAGGCAAAGGAGCTGGACAAGGAAAGATGAAGTCGAGGTATATTTACCAAAAACTAGTGAAAAGATTTACATGCCACAAATTGCCGGCCAAAAGTGGGGGAATGTAATAGATCCACATCATCACGAACTCAGATAGCGTGGATCACAGTTGATCAGTAATTTAGAGGTAGCAAAAATCCTGGATGTAAATGATAATACATACAAACGCAATATTGAATGTGATTTATGCGTATATCGGTAGTGGCATACAATTATTGAGTTTACAAAGGATGTTTCGATGTGGTTGATGTGAGCATCAACAGAGTGTCAATGATTTTTAGTCTTACACATTCGGCAATCAAAGGGGTGCATTGTCACGTCCTTCCAATGTGAATGTACTGGTCAGCATTATATCAAAAAAGGCAAAAAACACGCTCGTTGCCATATCCTAAAATTGAGCTTCAACGAAACATCAACGGAGCTTCAACAATTTCTGGCATTGCATCATTGAAAATGCGAGGGCTGTGGGGCAATGTTAATCCATAATTGAACTTTTGGCCGCGTTTCTAGGTGAAAAGAGTTGCGACAAAATCGCTACTATGTCTTAAAAATCAGCGTCAACGGAGTTTCAACGATTTTTGCCCTTGCATCTTGGAAAATGCAACGGCTGTGCAGCAACATTTAGCCATAATATAACTATTGGCTGCCTTGCTAGGCCAAATGAGTTGCGACAACATCACTACTATATCCTAACAATGAGCATTAACGGAGCGTCAACAAATTTTGGTCTTGCATCGTGGAAAATGCAAGGGCTGTGCAATGACCATGATCCATAATCGAACTATCAGCATCCTTTCTAGGCGAAAGGAGTTGCGACAACATCGCTACTATGTCCTAAAAATAAGCGTCAACGGAGCATCAACGACTTTTGCCCTTGCATCCTGGAAAATACAAGGGCTGTGCAGCGACATTGAGTCATAATTGAACTATCGCCTGCCTTTCTAGGAAACACTGCTTTCCATAACATCGTCACTATGCTTCAAAAATGAGGGTCAACTGAGCGTCAACCATATTTGATCTTGCATGTTGGATAATCTAACGGCAATAAAATGCAGATAACCCACAATATATGTATCGGCAGGCTTTATTGGCTAAAATGCTAGTGACGATATTGCATCTGCCTCCTACAATTGAGCGCCCTCAGAGCGTCAAGAATTTTTGTGGATGCTCAGAACGCTACACAGCAATGAACTGCATTGTGCTGTTTCTAAATCGAGTTCTACACGGTCAGTCTTTGCAATCTGTCCTTGTATACAACTTCACAGCTATGCATGCAATGTCTTACAGATCAGATTGATATACAAGTAGTTGAAGAGTCAATATTTAAGAGCCCGCTGTCTGTGCTACTGTAACTGTACTTTTGGCAGTCTGCCGAGTTGAATTACCCAGCTGTCCAATTCTTATCGCCATGTCGGATTCCAAATCTTTGAACACCACTTTGCTGAAGGCCATGATATCTTCTAAAAACGAAACTGTCCTTATTCGTGATTTGAGCGACCATACATTGCAAATCATATTCGATGCTTGGTGGGCTTCAATGAATGTAGGCTCGAAGCAGCCTATTGCCTGCAATAATACTCAACATGCACCTTCCTGGCCATTCTATTTACATTGTGAAATACAGAAGACCGGTAGCCCTGGCATCATATGTATCGTTTGTCATCAAGTTCTTCGCTATCCATCAGAACATGGGACCAGCTCAATGGGGAAACACTTGCTGGCAAAAGCTCACATCGCAAAGTTACACCAATTAACAGAGTGGGAGGTTACTGAATTGACCAGTTTGATGGTCGATGAAATGGTGTTGGCCATCCTGAAGAGGCAAGGAAGTCAAGGAATGACAATAGTATGTGCGCAGTGTCAAATCATATTTGATGTCCAGTGTATTCCATATTGACCGAAATGATAGACAAAACGTTTCAAACAGGCAGATAAGGACTTTGAAACTTCTGAATTTCACCAAGACACGTGGAATGGCTGCCTCAAGTTACAATTTGTTTCAGCTCATATTCCATGGAACAATATATCAAATCTAGAGCTACGACGGTCAAATAAAGCATTACGTGATGACCTAGTGCTGCCATCGGCTACAACCCTGGGCAACATTTGCCAGAGGGAATACGCACTGACCATGGATGCAATTAAGAAGCAGTTGCCATCACGAAATAAAGATAGTTTAGCTTTAGACGGATGGAGATCAATGAACAAATCAGCCAAAACGTCGGTTATTAGTCACTATAAGGATCGAAATTGGGCATTACGTGAGGTTCAACTCGCTTTCGATGAGGTTGATTACCAATTCTTTTTCGCTTTTGAAAGCTAATGAAGAATGACAGGTCAAGGGCCAACATACTGGAGCAAGGGTAGCCATACATTTGAAGGATGTGGTTGATTGATTCCAGTTTACCGACGGCCATTTACTTGGTATTACGACTGAGAATGCTTCCTCAAATTACTCGATGACATGCGAGCTGCAATTAACACTTGTGGGCTCTGGAATCGAGTGTCCAGCATTGAGGAACAATATACCATGCATGGCGCACGGCATACAGCTGGCTTTAGGTGAATTCATGAGCACTCTCGGTGTAAAAGGCCGTATCAAATCTTGGGATGCCCATCAGCACGATCAGCAATTTGGACAGCATAAAAGGATAGACATTGGGAAGAGTCAAAAACTTCGAAAGAAGGGCAATGCTAGAATCAAGAAGGTGTCAGCCATGAGACCAGGTTTATCGAAGATAATTAAGAAAGTACATATTTCATGATATTTTGAAAGTACTGAAACTGACCTTTATATAGCAGAGAATGCATGCGGTATTAATTACACTAACACGTGGTCGCTGAGACGAGTTCGTTGAATGGCAAAAGCCAAAGTCCGCATTGCAGTACTTCCGACTATGGATGTGAAGACACGTTGGAACTCAACACTGGAGTTGATCAATGGTACCTACAGTTTACGGGAATTCATACGCAAGTGGCTACAAAATCCAAAATACACTGATTACCGGCCACTTTTTACAACTCAAGATGAATGGATGATTGTTAAGTATATCATGAATGTATTGAGGCCATTTTAATATTGGACCCTGTGGATGTCGAAGAGGTATACTGTCACATTGCATCACGTCATCACGGTATACAATGATATGTTTGATCACATATATCGCGTGATGCGAGCTTTGGTCGACAAGAGTCTCCACAGAAGGAATCCTTGGTGTTCATTGTGAAGTTAACTAAACAGAAGTTGTCCAAATACTACGCTGAAGTGACTCCATCAACGGGAATGCTTCTCATTTCTGCACATATGCTCAATCCTTTCCGGAAATTGCGATCGTTTAGAAAGTGGGACAAGGGAATGAATATTAATCCTGAGGACGAGACATCCTATACTAACCAATACCAAGAGGCCTTTCTGAAGTACGTGGAGAATGAACACAGTACAAAACATGGACGTGTGCCAGTCAATAAACTGGAAAGCTTACCGAGCAGCAATATCGTCCCCTCTGCAACAGCTTCTGGATCCTGTCAATCATCCATTGATCCATATGATTTGTCCAGCGATGATGAAGAATACTTAACACCTAACAATGTGGCCAAGACACCACCAAGACGAAGCGATCGCGCAGCAAGATTATTGACCGACGCCTGGCTCAATTTGAATTCGCCAGCAGAATTACCAAAGAACTCGGTGCAAATCAATCCAAATCGCAATGATTACCACTCTGACCTGATGGCGATTAGCAGTACATTTTGGATACCGGACATAACTGACTGGTGGCGTTAACAGGAGGAAACCCACTCAAAGTACGCCGATCTCTCCAATGTGGCACGCGACATATTTTCTCTCATACCATATGGTGTTGGAGTGGAGGCCAGTTTTTCCCTTGGGCGAGATGTTATTGGCTGGAGGTTGTCAAAAACCACAGGCGAGACCCTACGCCAAATAGTCGTTGTAAGGCAGTTTGCTAAAGCCAATAATGGGATTTTGGGGGGGGATAACCCAGTATCGGATATGACGAACACTGAAAATGACCCGGAAAGGAAGAAGGAGGTGGAGGAATGGAAATTGCACCGAATGGCCAAGATCCACGACCTGTTGGATATGTGGCAGGGCAGCCACACCCTACGTACTACATAGAAGGAATCTCGCACTGAAAACAAGCATATGACAGCCATTGGTTACATTTTGGACACGGAAGAGATTGTCAAAGCCTCCTGGTCACTCTTTCAACATGATGGTGCAGCTGCATTTAAATTATCAGAACGATCACCTTTGCCACCAGCTTTGTTTGCAAAGAACCTCCCTATAGAACAAACTGAAATTTTAAATGTCCGCTGAATCCGAAGAATCAACCGTCATCCAGCCGAAAACAAAAAGGATAGCGCACCTAAAAGCATTGCGGACACCGATGATTGGCTAAACTCGAATGGCGACTTGGATAATCGAATTGACAGCGAAGGGGTTTGCGCAGCATACGACAAATCTGACATAGAGCCCAAAAATGGCATCGAGAATCCAGAATGCCCAGAGCAGCAGGATGTGAGCGCTGTGCCAACTGTGCCCAGATTGGTTCGGCCAATACGGAAGTCAAAGAGACGGGCTCAAAAGGTGTTGGTGACGGTCAATGCAGTAGAAACGCAGAGAAATAACAGAGGGAAGAATAAGTAGGACAGAATTCGTCAATGGTTCACCAGCTTTATGTATCTTGACCGAGAGCTTTAGTTAGTGATATAATATGGGCGAATGGTTAGAAGTAGCTTGGGAATATCGGTTCATAAATAGATGTATAGCAGACGCAATGAATCTTTTGGCATCATACATCATTTTCAGTCGTGTGAGAGTGAACAGTGCAAGATGATTATGCCGCTTGGCTTTGCCACAGGGCCGAGTCTCAATCAGGCAGAAAGACAACTGAAAAAGTCAAATCAGAATGACAACACTTATTGACAGCAGCAGATGTTGAATGGACAATACATTAAAATGTGCATCAACAGAGCGTGAAGAAATTGTGGTCTTGTAAATACGGCAATTCACCAGTGACTTGGTCGTTGTTATACATAACGGCCAGATTGGCAGCTTTTACTGGCAAAAGACATAGCAACAATGTCACCGCCCCATTCTTAGCATGAGCGTCAATAGAGCATCAACAATTTGTAGCTTTGCATCTTGGGTAAGTTATGTTCCGATTGGTTGCAGACATTCACTTATGAGCGATTGGCTGCCTTTAGTGGCAAAAACAACAGCGACATGCTCCCTGCGGCATCCTGAAAATGAGCGTCAACGGAGCGTCAATAGTTTTAGATCTTGCATATTTTGTAATCAAGGCATCACGCGGATCTTCGTGTGCATAACTGTACTATTGACCCCCTTGATAGGTAAAAATACCATGTATCGAAGGTTAAACACCGATACCAAGTTAATCGATATTGGAAACTGCTCAATAAGCAAAAGTGCATTATTGGTTGCTGAAAAGACGACTTTGATAAGATACTATTAACACACTGTAAATACAAGAGCCTTATATGGATCTAGAGATGGACCCGCTTGGCGACCTGCTGACAATCCGCCCAATTCAGACAGGTTGGGAGTTTACCATGGAACTGTACCCGAGTGGGTAGTTTGGGTTTATTGACGACCCGGACCGCTAATTTGGCACCGGTTCGGTTTGCAACCGGAACCGGACCCAAAGTGACAGTCCGGAACCCTTGCTAACACTACTTGCAAGATCAAAAATTTTTGACGCTCCATTGACACTCATTTTCAGAATGGGGCATTCACCGTGTCTCTTGCTGTTTTGCTTATAAAGGCTGCCAATACAACGGTTATGCTAAATAGCGATTGAATCACTTCACAATTACCATACTTACAAGACCAAAAATCGTTCACGCTCCTATGACACTCATTTGGAAGATGAGCCAGGGAGCATGATGCCATAATTTTTGCCTATAAAGGTAACCACTACTTCGATTAGGTATATCCCCGGCCAAATCAATATTCAATTGCCCGTGTTACATGACCTAAAATTGTTCACGCTACGTTGATGCTCATTTTGGCACAGGGGTACCTGCAATACGCAATCAATTGATTGTGTATAGTCTATCCTTCACATTGTTTTGGCAGCCTTTCTAGCATTTTCATTGACTTTCTTCTTGATCACTACATTGTGCTTTAATAATATATATAAATATATCCTTTAAAATATACTTTACAGTGTCTGCGAATTGAAGATAACAATACACTCCAAAATCATGTTCCTTTTAATCAATGGTCATCATCACTTGCAGGTTCGCTCAAAAAGGCTGCTCCGGTCTTCCAACTGGCTGTTAGCTGTATTTCCACACAGCAGATAGTGTACTAATCAGTGGATGTTCCTGAATCAGTCAGCATATCAGAATCAACATCTGTATGGTGCTGGCAATCCTGGGCATATCAATCAAGAGTAAATAATTCAGCACAGGGAAGAGATGCATGTGAATACGTATATCCAGCCAGCACATTGTTGATTTGGGAATGCTAAGCTCGGACATTGTTTCCAGGTGGCAGAGGTGGCGTTGTGGGCAGAGGTGGCGTAGTGGGCGGAGGTGGCGTTTTGGGCAGAGGTGGCGTTTTGGGCAGAGGTGGCATTTTGGGCAGAGGTGGCGTCGGCTCTGGTGTCGTCTGTCTGCATCACTCGGGTGGAGGTGCACCAGTTAATTTGCGTCTCCAGCCTTTCTGTGGCTTCTTTGCGGTGCGACTTTGGGAGGAAAGGCTTCAGTCCATTTGATTTTGACGAAGCATTGCCGCGGGTCTTTCCATCGCAGCCTTCACCCTTATATGGCCCAGAAACTCAACACCCCACTTTTTCTCTTCTCAGATTCCAGCGCGAGATATCTGGATCAGATATTGCGTCTCCTGTATTGCGGCGTGTGAAATCCCGCCATTGGCTATTTTGGCTATATTCGACACCAGGCGCATGTCGGACTGTTCCAGCTGTATACAACCCCCTTGCCTTGCCACAGTAGCAGACATGTTGAATACCTGCAAGAAAGTAGTTGCTGCTTGTAACAATGAGATTCGGCTAGTACCTCAACCTTATACACTTCCATACCCTCCTCAAAGGTGATCAAGGTCTGTTCCGTCCACTCCAGGGAATGCTTATCATGTACTTCGTCTATGAAAATCCCAATGCTGACGACATCGTGATGATCGATTTTGCAGACTGTGCCGACATATGCTTTCATTGACCCTGGTGGTTTCCCATTACAGGTGGCGATAAATTGGTCACGTAGCTCTCTACGTACACCTGTTGTATGTTATACAGTCATTTGTTGGCCATTCACCATGGTATGGATATACTCACATGCAATTGTATGCTGCTTCTTATTCTTACTGATTCCAGTCTTACAGACGATTTTTGAATTTGCATCTTGGGTTTTATGATTGGTGGCTGCATTGGCATCCTTGCGGTGAACAAAATGGTGACTGCATATTTCCTGTGTGCCATTGTGTAACGTATCGGACGAAATGCCCGTCTTTCGGCTCGATTCTGATCCGGTCACCCCTGGCTGAGATGTTTGTGTATTCATGATTTGGTGCTGTGGAATAGGAGAGGAAGATGATAACGAAAAGAAGAGGGAAGTCCGGGGAATATATAGTTAGCTTAATGTCAGAATAGCATAAATAGCAGCCAAGTTGTATGTCATACACAAGTTGAATACTGCTGCAAATGGCTGCAAATTGCTGGGGTTTCCCAACGTCCCGCGACTCACAATCAGTCAGTCCAATGTTGTTAGTGTATTGCCAAGGATAAATTGCAGTGCACGACAGCCGAAATTACATGATTGTCAGATCTGAATAGGACATTCTTCGAGGAACAGAATACCTGATGATGTTTGTCTGAAAAATTCCCCGGGATAATACATGAAACTGATACTAACAATCCAGTGATGTTGTACAGTTAGCCTAACTATTCCTGCTTTATTGACAGTCAGAAGCCAGAATTGGCTGAGTTCAACATAGTGTTAACAACAGTTCCGGACTGTCACTTTGGGTCCGGGTCCGGGTCAGAACAGAACCATTGCCAAACTGGCGGTCTGGGTTGTTAACACACCCGAACCGTCAATTCGGGTACTGTTCGATGCAAATCTCCCAACCTGTCTGGATTGGGCGGGTTGTCAGCGGGTCACCCAGTGGGTCCATCTGTAGATTTATATAATGTTCCTGTTTTGGCAGTTGGATAATTGTACAGTATTAAAATTAGGTATTTGACAGCAAATAATCTCATTTTGGATGTTTTGCAATCTGCGACATTCATCATTTTGGAATACATGTTTTGACTTCTATCTGTTGCACTTTTGGCTATAGAGGCAGTCAATATTTCTGTTATGAGCGAACCTCTGTGCACAAAGCCTGGGTTACCCAATATGCAAAACCAAATGTTGTTGACGCTCCGTTGACGCTCAGTTTCATGATGGGGTAACGTATGTGTCATGCGTCGTTTCAATTGAAAAGGCTGCCACGACTTCGTCTATGAATCATTAACACATTGTGACACTTAGATTACCCAAGACCAAACACGAATGATACTGGACACTCCATTGACACTCATTTTCAGGATAGGACAGGGAGCATGTCAGTAATTTGTTTGAAATTGAAACGCAGCCAATACCTCATGGCTGCAACCAATCGCCACTTAGTTTTACCAAGGAAGGCTGCCATTATGTCGGTTATGGATAGCAGTGACCAGGTCACTCTTCAACTACCATACTAACAAGACTAAAAATTGTTGACACTCTGTTGACACTCATTTTCAGGATGGGCATCAGCACCAACCCTAGTTTCTGTCTGAAACAACCGAGTGCTCCGGATGGCTCTGACGGGTTTGACGGAACCTCGTACCCTCTGACGGAGAATTACACGCTTCCCATCGCCCAGATGACTGATCGCGTTCGATACTCACCTCCATTACTTTCCACCTGGTATACGCACCATCAGAACGACACATGTGTTACACTCTGCAGAGGGGCTGCAGTTATGCTGTAGCCGTTCACAAAACGGGTGGCGATGTTTATGCCTTTCTTTGGCCCATAGCCATATTTAACCTCTCTGCTATTGCTATATATCAGATGCCGCAGTCGCCCTATATAAGTTTAGCTTTGAGATGTTGTCACATATTGTAATACAGTCTTCGCTTCGGATACCTCGCTTGCCGTTGCATATGCTTTGCCATTATCCCATTTTACAGGTCTGAAATATACAGTCCAATCTTCACACTCTCTAGTACTATGCACTGAGTCCTCCACATTCTGCGTTGATCCATCATCGGCTTGCGATGCTTGTTCCTCTTCATCCGCATCCGCATCATCGCCATCCTTGCTCAAGTACCCATCGACATCACTGGTTTCCAGGTCAAACCTCTCGAGTTCCGTCGTGGGCCGTTGTCGCCGGCTGGCGGTGGGGATGTCATCGCGATCGCCGGTTTCATCACCTTCATCTTCGTAAACCCTGCTGCCCCCTGGCATCCCGAAATGAAGTTTGTAATCCGTGCAATTGTTATCTATCGGGATGTTTGGGTCAGTGCTTCTGATCTCAGCCTCCTGAAGCGCCACTTCGGAGGTCAAATAATCAAGAAGAATAGCATTGTCAACGCGCGCTGCTTCCGAGCTGATCACCACGGCAGGCGTTGGGTTCTCCGCCTGTTGGATATGACGCTTGAATGTAGCAACAGTGGTGTTATACACCCTCTGTAGGTAGCTCTCTGGTAGTGTGTTACAGGTATTCATCAAGAACGTAAACGTGTCTGTGATGCCAGGCAAGGATAACAACTTGCGACCCGTTACAGCACAGCAGGATGCGATCTTACCACCATCATTGTTGTGGTTGAAGTAGGTTGAGCGATCAGGTCTGTCCGCTTTCAGCTTTGACTTGGAACCTTTTGGATGAACAGCGTTGTTCCTTTGCCACTTTAGGAGAGCATGACGCAACGCGGTGCATATAAACATGATTAGTGGCGAGGGTATATGACCGTCTTTGTCATTAATCATGGAATTATAAAATCCATCAGAATACATACCGCAGGTATTGGCCCGATGATAAAATTTGATGTAGATACACCGCGGGATTGATTCCGCCAGAAAGTAATGTGGAAGCTAGCCATTCGTTATCAGCTTTCAACTCTCTCTGTGTTGGATTTGGACCACGTACACCACCTTCCACATGCTCTGCTACTGGAAAAAGATACTTATTGTCTGCCAGAAGGGAATCAATGAATTCCAAATGCTCTGCGGTGGATTCAAAGTGGTGGAGATCATAAAGCTCAGCAATGTTATCCCTTACTGATTGAATAAAATGGGATTCAACCTTATCGACTTGTGCGCAAACATGGTACCGGTTAGAGCATGTAATCACCACTGTGGGCCGTTGATTCAGAATACCTCATTGGAGATCTCCTTTGTGTGTGCCTCAAATGCTATGGACCAAATGTTGTTTTGCTGCATAGCAGTGTTCCAGTACGTCTCTATTATCTGCCAGAGTTGGGCTTCAGCTAATGATTTTGCAACGCATCGCGTTGCATAATGTACCATCTCCAAGTCGCTTGCACTCATAGATGGTCGTCAGTTCCACATGTAGAGCTCCAGGAGACTGCCTGTTGCAAAAACACGACATGTCATGTCTCGGTGACCAAATCGATGGATGCTGCGACTGCTGGAAACCATTGATCGAGGTGTAGACACTGCCTGCAGTTGCAATTGCCACTGACTCTGTCTCTGATTCTTCTCAGTAGCTCCCGTTTGCAGCGGATTTGTAATGATCGTGCGGGCGTCTGGATTAGGGATGGGAGTAGGCAGGTTTTCAAGACTGTTGAGAGGAGTCGGAGTGCTAGCAATGTCTGATGTGGGGCTGGATACAACGTGACGCATTGAGTCTGTCTGTATGGATCCGCTGGAAGCTGGAGTGTTACGACTGCTTGTACCCGGCGTGGCGGTTATATAATTATTGACCGTTGGTGCGTAGCAGACGGGGTGGAAGTCACGCATTGACTGATATCTGCAATGCGAGAATTGTTCAGCGAAGATGATGGGGTAGAGTTCTGACCGTGTATTGTAGAGGGTACGGAACTCCCTCCTTGGGAGGAATCACTCTCGCCAGCCGGTACAGAAACGTGTCTCTTAGCAGGTGGAAGTTGAGAATTCATTGAATGCCCACGGTTTTGTTCATTCTGATGATTAGCGAGACTTTGAACATTTCGTACGACCGGGGTCGTGTCAGGGTGATGGCTTTGGGAAGGCATATACCGATATAGATGGTCGACGTTAACAAGGTTGGAATAATATCCTCTGCATGCACAGGCAACGGTAGGCGAGGTGGACTTCTATTTGAGCGACCATGGACAGATTTGACAAAAATGGGAGGCGTAGTGTGGAACGTGCTAGACTCTAAACCGTGACAATACTCGGGGACAAGATCCCTTCAAAAGCATTCAATTATGAGGTTAACTGCCATCAGATTAAACTCAGATTAAACTGAGCTTTGATATTCACTGTTATAGCAACGTCTGAAGGTCTATTTGCACTGCTTGAAGGGTGTTTATGCCATGTTGGCGCGATTATCATCATATTGCACTCGTTGTTGGCACAATACTTTGAACCATCGATTGTGTATATCTTCGGCTTCCCAGTGGAACTCCCCCTTTGGCAGAGCCAAAAGCATCGCCAAGCGAACAATGACTTATTTTCTATCCCAAATCATCAGTTGCTTGTGCTTTTTCCACTGCTAGGCATTGGTAGCTGTGTTGGATGGTTGCACTGTTGGGACAACTTGAGAACTGCTCAGTTTGCTCCGAGATGCATGAGGTCTGAGCAGTAAACGTGGTATGAGATGCCAAAGCAATGCCCAGCATCGCAAAATGTCATCACTGTGTATACTAAATCTCGTCTTGACGCTCCACATTCATGAGGTGCCTGGTCATTGTGCAAGATGAAGGCTGGGCCATTCTGTGTTCATTAACCAACAAAATGCAGGATATGAACCAAATCACAAGAACTCAAGTATATATATCCATTCTTCCTGCCTACATCTCGATTCTGTTTTCCTCCCGTATTAAACACACCGCCATCAATTAAACACACTGCCAGCATCCTGAACTATCTCGACATCACGTGACCTGCACAAAACTATGCCTCTCGTTTCAAAACACACTCGATAACCTACACAACGTTGTAGTTTCACTCTGGGCTTCCTTCCGCTATGTTCAACGGTATCATAATGCTAACGGCTCGGATGTAGGTTCATATCCAACTCGCAGCGATGGCACCAAAGGGCAGCCAAAAGAAAAGGGGAAGGGAACTGCGAGGGCAAAAATGCCGAAATCGGTTATAAATCGATGCGTGTCGTTGGATCGGGACTGTATTCAGGGATTCATCTCGGAACACATTCGTGGACTCATACGGATATACAATGTTTGCGGCATCAAGGATGAGAGGGACTGGGACCTCTTTTATAATATAATCTTTCTTGATCCAGTCACGACTCGCCACTTTTCACAATTCCAGCTGATGTGGCCCCAGTGCAGGAGCAGGAATTCGCCCTTACAGGAGTGGTGGGCAGCGTTCCGCTCATACATGGGGCAAATGTTTTACAAAACCCACCATCAAATGAATGATTGGAGGTAGGACAACCCCCGTGCCTTCGGGGATCAAGTCGATTGCCCCAATCCGCAGAGAACCAGCTGGGGAAAGATTAAACGCACCGGTGAGCCTTTCTCTTAGTACCTTCGCGATGATCTCAGGGCAATGATTGAGCCACCAAGCTACCGGCAGTACAAGCCAGGAGACTTCCTGGCCGTTAGACCACTGAATTGGGATGAGATAATCGAAGAGGATGATGATGATGCAACCAGGGCGGATCCCAGAGCGCCGAGCAGTGGAAGGAGCTGGCCTGGCTATGGCAATGACAATGACAATGGCAAGGGTGAGGAGGCCACACAAGGCAGTGAGAAAGGGACCAGGAAAGTGAAGGGAAGAAAGGACGGGAAGGGGAAAGGGAACGAGAAGGGGAAGGGACACAGTAAAGGGAAAGGTATTGTTAAACAAACCCCAGGGGGAGATGATATCTCTCGTGCTGTTGCTTAGCAGTTGCAGAAGGAAAGGTATGAGGCAGACTCGGACACGGAGGGCTAACTAGAGCGGGTATATTTAGAGCCGGAAGCATGGCCTGCCAGGTCAATTTCCTCAGATCATGATACCGGCTCTACCAAGAAGTTGGACGGCGAATATGACTCAGAACATGATTCTGATGTGGATATGTGAATGGAGGATGATGTGGATACACCGGACTGTGTTGATTTAGATGGTGATGTGGATATGGAAAGGGATGGTGACAATGATGAGGAGGAAGATGAAGAGGAGGAAGATGAAGAGGAGGAAGATGAAGAGAAGGAAGATGATGAGGTGGAGGAGGAGTATGAGGTTGAGGAGGAGGATCAGGATGAGGATAATGGCAAAGAACCTTGGACGATTGGCCAGGGAGAGATGGTAAATACATCGGCTGACGATGCTGATACCATGGTAGAAAATGAGCCAACTGTGCTACCTGAACAAGGCCAAAAGATGAACGAGCATACCCCACGGCCACAACCTCTAGCGCCTGCCCCATGTTCACAAAGCCCCGGAGCCTCCCCCACAACCATGAACTCCGTAGACTTATATCCTCAGTGGGCTGGAGTTTTTGGGGCTTCTGATGCCGCAAAAACCTCGCCCAGCGGTGACAACTCTGCGAGAAGCTGAGGCAGCCGGAAATACCTCGGATGTCGATGTGGAGCAGCAGCTACTCGGCAAATTGTCAGGTTGCAACAGTGTCGCCGATGTCCATCTCCCGGATGTCCCTCTCCTGGATCTCCCTCTCCCGGATAATCCTCTCCCCGATGTTCCTCTCCCTGATGTTACACTCCCTGAGGCGCGCCCGGATCGTTCGGTAGTTGAGGAGTGAACCGGTCATCGCTTTGCAGAGAAGGAGTGCGTTTGGGTTAGAATCGGGTTCTTGTCTTGTGAGTTTCCTTTGGTGTAATCTATTCATCTCAGGCACTGATTAAGTTATGTGTGGAGATGTTTTTTTCGTTTGGGTTAGAGTCGTGGGCTTGTTTGTGTCCGTTGTTCTAATCTGTTCATCCGAGGGATTGATCATTACACGCGTCGCAAGATTTAGTGTTAGCATCGGGTCAGGGTAACCCGCTAGCGGTGCGGGTTTGGAACGGAAAAACAGGTCGGTTCGGTTCCAGACCCGTCCAAAAGCCCAACATGCTGACTCTTGGCGGGGCAAACCCGGACCCATACCCGTCAACCCGCAGGTTTCGCCGGGTTTGGCTGGATCCGTCGGTTCCAATCTCTGGTTCTGCGTTTCGGGTTTCACATTTATGGTCGCATTCTGATGTGCTACTGTTAATCGTAAAATATTGACATTGGTACGTCACGGTTTATTTTCAACGTATCAGCCGCATTGATGTGCAAAACACGCATACTCACGCACCCAACCACACCCTGAAAATGAGCGTCAACAGAGCGTCAACAGAGTGTGAACGATATTTTGTCTTGCATCTTCGGTAATATGAGTGGTGCTTGATCAAAAGCATCCATACAGCAGGATATGGCTGCCTTTAGAGGCAGATATGTATGGGATATTCTAGCCACATCCTCCGGGACAGTAACAACTTATTTCATTTATAGACCTACCACTAAGTATTCCTGAGCCTTTCAGCGTATGATGACAGTCAAAATGATGCATATAGGCAATAACCGGCGCATCGTGCTGTGATTGACTATGATGGAAGGCCAACAATCGTTGACACTCTGTTGACGCTCATTTTGAAGATGGGGCAGGAAGCGTTTCACTTTCACTTTTGCTTATAAAGGCAGCCAATAATCAGTTTATGACAATGTGCAACCTGTCGCCCCCAGATTACCCATGATACCTGACCAACAATCGTTGACACTGCGTTGACGTTCATTTTCATGATGGGGCAGAGAGGGTATTGCAATCTGTTATGCCTAAAAAGGCAGACAAAAATTCCTTTATAACTGACTACGGCCTATAGGAGGTGTGATTTCCCAGGACGTATGACCAAAAATCGGTGATGCTCCGTTGACACTCATTGTCATGATGGGGCAGGGATGGTATTGCAATCCGGGTTGCCTATAAAGGCAGCAAAAAATTTCATTATAACTTGCTACAGCCTATCGGAGGTGTTATTTCCCAGAACTCATGATCAAAAATCGTTGACACTCAGTTGACCCTCATTTTCAAAATGGAGCATGGAGGGTATTGCAATTCGTTTTGCCTATAAAGGCAGCCAAAAATTCCTTTATGACTAGCTACAGCCTTTCGGAGGTGTGATTTCCCAGGACTCATGACCAAAAATCATTGACGCTCCGTTGACGCTCATTTTCATAATGGGGCAGGGAGGGTATTGCAATCTGTTTTGCCTATAAAGGCAGCCAAAGATTCCTTTATGACTACCTACAACCTATCGGAGGTGTGATTTCCCAAAATGCATGACCACAAATCGTTGATACTCCGTTGACGCTCATTTTCATGATGGGGCAGGGAGGGTATTGCAATCTGTTTTGCCTATAAAGGCAGCCAAGAATTCCTTTATGACTGACTGCAACCTATCGGAGGTGTGATTTCCCAGGACGCATGACCACAAATTGTTGACACTCCATTGACGCTCATTTTCATGATGGGGCAGGGAGGGTATTGCAATCTGTTTTGCCAATAAAGGAGGCCAAAAATTCCTTTATGACTAACGACAACCTATCTGAAGTGTGATTTCCCAGGACGCATGACCAAAAATCGTTGACGCTCCATTGACGCTCAATTTGCCATGGCTGTATCCACAATATGCAATCATTGAATTTGGCAAAGTCCATGATTCACATTGTTTTGGCTACCTTCCTTGCGTTTTCATTTACTTTCTTCTTGATCACTACGTTGTTCTTTAATAATACATACATATATATAATAATGATATCCAAAATCCCGTGTCTTTCAGTCAATCCACGTCATCAGTTGCAGGATCGCTCAATCCGCTGCTCTTGTCTTCAAAATGAATGTTAGCCGCATTACCATACCACAGAGAGTGTACTAACCTTCATCAGTCAGCATATCTGGATCAAAATCGGTATCTTGCTCGGTATCCTCATCATCTTCGAAACATTCTGCACAGGGAAGAGGTGTATGCGGATTCATATATCCGGCCGGCAAATTCACGATTTCGGCAGGTTGAGCTCCGGAAGTGTTACCGGTTGGGGCGGGTGGCGTACCGAGTGGAGGTGGAGTCAGCTCTGGAATCCGCTCTCTGCGTCGGGCTGGTGGAGGTCCACCTGCTCCTTTGCGGCTCCAGCGTGTCTGCGGATTCTTTGCGGTGCCATTTTGGCAAGAGAGGCAGCCAGACGTTTGGTTGTGACGAAGCATTGCCGGGTGTTTTTGTATCGCATCCTTCACCTTTTTGTGCCCAGGAAACTCAACACCCCGCTTCTCTTCTTCCCGGACCTCGGCCCGTGGTTTCTTAATGAGATATTTCGTTTTCTCAATTGCGGTGCACGAAAAGCATTCTTTGGCCATTTTGGCCATACTCAACACCAGGCACATGTCAGACTGTTCCAGCTGTACCCGACGTCCTTGCCTTGCCGTAGTTGCAGACATGTTGAAAACCTACAAGACATTAGTTGATGCTTCTAACAATGAAATTCAGCTGTCACCTCCACCATATATGCTTCTGTAGCCTCTTCAAAAGTGATTAAAGCCATTTTTGTCCACTCAGGGGGATGCTTATCAGGAAATTCATCTGCGAAAATTACAGAGCTGACAACATCATGTTGTTCGACTTCGCGAACTGTGCAGACAAATGCCATTGTCGACCATGGAGGTTTCCCGTTACGGGCAGTGATAAATTCTTTACCTAGCTTTCTACGGACACCCGCTGTATGGTATACGCTTAATTGACCGCCGTTTGCCTCCAGATGGATATACCCACATCCAACTGCATGCTGCTTATTATTTTTGCTGCTTCCAGTCATGCGGACAATTTTCAAATGTGCATCCTGGGTCTGATGTTTGGTGGCTGCATTGGCAGCGTCGCAGTGAACTAGCTAGTGTCTGCGCTCTTGTTGTGTGCTGAGAATTTCCGTATTCAATATAGCGCCCGCCAATCAGCCGGTATTCAATCCGCTCTTAGCTGGCGGAGGTGGTTGTGTATTGATGATTTGCTGGTGTGGAATAGGAGAAGAAGATGATAACGAGAGGAAGTGGGAAGCCCTGAGGACTGTATAGTTAGTGTCTTGTCAGAATGGAATAAGTAGCAGCTAACATGATAGTTATGCTCACGATGAATCCTGCTGAGTATGGCTGCAACTTGCAGGGGTTTCCCACTGCCCCGCAATTTGGAAAAAGTTGGTCTGATGTTGTTTGTTTGGTAACAAGGATAAATTGCGGTGTACAACCACCGGAATCGCGTAATCGCGTGACATAAATAGGATGTAGTTTGACGGAAAGAATGTCTGCTGATGTTTGTCTCAAATAATCCCCGGGATATTACATGAAAATGACGCTAACAATCAGGCCATGTTGTACAGTCAGCGTCACTATTCCTGATTTATTGACAGTCAGGAGGAAGATTTTGCTTTGTTCAAGATGAGTAAACGTACGAACCTTGACATAAAAGACGCAGCTTGCCTCCATATTGTCCATAACTTGCAACATCCAATATCTCGCCTAACAACACAGTCCATGCAAACTACAATGGTCAATGCTCCGAAAAAGAACTTTTTGCCACTTCCGGCTGGCAGAGATGGCAAATCCACAAAGCGGTCAACCCAACGATGTCATCAAGCAAATGAAGGCAAGACTGGCTTCGAGGCAGAGAGAGTCCGAGCCCTTGGGGCATTGCGCAGCTCCAGATCCAAAACGAAGCTTGCGGCGGAGAAATGACAAGAAACGCACTTCTTAAGCAATGAAGAGAAAGAGAACTGGATTGAGGATTATGTTGAGTGACAGACCGCTGGGGCAAGAAAGCGAGCTGAAGATGCAGAGGCAGCGGTTCAGCAAGAGCAGGACGATATGATGTATGCTGAACTCGCAGGATCGACGTCCAGAAAGCGCGGAAAGACATTTGAAGAGATTCTGGTTGCTATCGCAGACAGTCTGAGTGATCTTGCAAGTTCCGACGATGGGGAGGATGGGGAAGATGAGGATGATGAAGAGACTGAGCAGGGCAAGCTGAGCAAAGATGACAAACCCGACTGGGTGATGGGCACAATCACTAAACCGGTACGGTAGTGCATGGAAATGTTGCGGCAGAAGGAGATGAAGTTCGACGAATTGACTCAACCAGGATGGGAGGATGCAGCCAACTATTTCCCAGAACGAGATAAGATGTACGGCACATCCGAATTGATTGTTCCGGCAGTCGTTCAGCCGCACATGAACGACGACGCTCCGCCGCATCCACCGACATCATTTGCAGAGCTTATGGAGAGTCTTGACATTGTCTCCGGAATATCGCAAGGGACTTTTCGACCAGGAAGTAGTCATATCAGGCTAGTTTCGGTGAAGCTGCAGTCAAAATTGAGCATACCTAGTGGTGAGCCAGCTGCGGAGCCCGATTCGTGAATGTTGCTTAAAGCGAAGCCAGTTGAACCAGTAAGCTTTTACCCCTACATATAGCCTCCAGCTGATTACCATATAGATATCGGATTCCGACGAAGAGATGGTGACGCCTCCTGCGTCTGCGGAAGACTAGATATGAAAACTTTAATTTTTAACGTCTGATCGTGGTGAAAAGCAAGTTGTTTACCAATTTTGTTTCTTGTCAGCTTTATCTTGATTTCAGTGACCAAATTGTGAGACATGATAATTCGTGTGTGCGTGTGCAAGGGTCGAACGCACCATGTGAACGTTCCAGAATCCAAATCGCACTGTAAGACGGCCAAAACATTAAGTTTCATTCTGCAACTGACTGTTAAGTGACAAAGCAAAAGCAATATTAGTGATGAAATGTGCTTACAAGATTTATCAGAGTGATATTATACGTGTCATCGAAAGAGCAGTTAGTGAGCATGACGAATCGATCTGAACAACAACCGTCATGCTACATTCATCCATGTATTCAACTGCATCTCTCTCCACACAGACCTGGTGCACATGGTTGAGATATTTGACATTGCTTGTGGTACGTCATGGAAATCGAGGAGAAGGAGCTGGATAAGGAATGCTGAGGAAGTCGAGCTATATTTACCAAAAACTAGTAAAATAATGTACATGCAATCAATTGCCAGGCGAAAAAGCGGGAATGTGATAGGGCCACGTCATGTCTCACTCAGATAGCGTATATAGCAGTTGATCAGAAATTAAGAGGTAACAAAACTCTTGGATACAAACCATAATACATACAAACGCAATACTGGATGTCAAAAATGTGTATATGATTCGTTGCATACAATTATTGAGTATACAAAGGCTGTTTCGATGTGATCAATGTGTGCGTCAACAGAGTGTCAACAATTTTAAGTCTTAAGCATTCAGAAATCAATGGGCTGCATTGTCCCATCCTTCCAAAGCGAATGTATAGGTCGGCGTTAGTGTGAAAAAAGCAAATGACTCGGTTGTTGCCACATCCTAAAAATGAACGTCAACGGATAGTCAAAGATTTTTGGCATTGCGTCATGAATCATCCAGTAGGCTGTGCGGTTACAGTACGTCATAATCGAACTATCGGACCCCTTTCTATTGAACAATGGTGGTGGCAACATTTCTACTATCTCCTAAAGATGAGCGTCAACATAGCATCAACGACTTTCGGCCTTGCATCATGGAAATTGCATGGGCTGTGCAGCGACATTACCCCATAATTGCGCTATCGGCCACCTTTCCAGGCAAAACCTCTTGCAACAACATCGCTACTATGTCCTAAAAATGAGTGTTAACAGAGCGTCAATGACTGTGGGCCTTGTATTTTGGAAAATCCTAGGGTTGTGCGTCGAGATTAAGCCATAATCAGATCATTGGCTGCCTTTCTAGGCAAAAACAGTTGCGACGACATCGCTACTGTGTCCTAAAAATGAGCATCAACGGAGCGTCAACAACTCTGGGCCTTGTATCACCGAAAATCCTAGGGCTGTGTGGCAACATTATGCCATAATCAGATTATTGGCCACATTTCTAGGCAAAAACGGGTGCCACGATATTGCTACTATGTCCTAAAAATGAGCGTCAACGGAGCGTCAACAACTTTCGGCCTTGTATCACCGAAAATCCCAGGGCGGTGCGGCGACATTAACCCATAATGAGATTATCCGCTGCCTTTCTATGCAAAAACGGTTGCAACGACATCGCTACTATGTCCTAAAATTGAGCGTCAATGGAGAGTCAACGACGTTTCGCCATGCATCTTGGAAAATCGGGCGGCAGTGCGGCGACATTAGCACATAATCGAACTTTCGGCCGTCTTTCTGGGCAAAAATGCTTTTGACGACATCATTACTATGCCCTGAAAATGAGCATCACCGGAGCATCAACTATTTCAGGCCTTCCATCTGGGAAAATCAATGGGCCATGCAACCATAATGATCTATGATCGAACTATCGACCGCTTTTCTGCGGAAATATGCTTACGACAAGATCGTAACCATGTCCCAAAATGAGCGTCAACGGAGTGGCAACGATTTGTGCGCTGGCATCTTGGATAATCCAACTGGAATGGAGCGTAGATAAACCACAGTGAACCAATCGGCAGCCTTTGTGGGCAAAAACGCTAGTGACAATATCCCGTCCGCCTCCGAGAATTGAGCGCGCACGGTGAGTCAAGGCTCCAAACGCTACACAGCAATAAACTGCATTATGCTGTTCCCAAATGGAGTTTGTCGCGGTCAGTCGTTGCAATCTGTCCTTCTATTCAACTTCACAAATATGCATGCAATGTCTTACTGATCTGAGTATTTTCCGTGTAGCTGTAGAGTCAGTATTGAAGAACCCGCATTCTGCTTTACTGTATCGTTATTTTCAGCAGTCTCTCCAGTCGGAATACCCAGCTTTCTAATTTCTACCACCATGTTGAATACACAACATTTGAACAACTCATTGCTCAAGATTATGATTTATTCCAAAAATGAGTGTATCTTTATTCGTGATTTGAGTGACCTTACATTGCAAATAATCTTCGATGCCTGGTGGGCTTCAATGAATGTAGGCTCGAAGCAGCCTATTGCATGGAAAAATTGCGCATATGCGCCTTGGTCGCGATTCTATTTGCACTGCGAAATTGAGGAGACTGGCAGCCCTGGCATCATATGTATTGTGAGTCATCAAGTTCTTCGCCATCCATCAGAACATGGGACCAGCTCAATGGGGAAACACTTGCTGGTAAAAGCTCACATCGCAAAGTTAAACGAATTAACAGAGTCAGAGGTCACTGAATTAAGCAGTTCCACGGCGGATGAAACAGCTTTGGCCATTCTAGTGTTAGCAACGGTTCCAGTTTTGGACCCGGCCGGTTTTATAGGTCTGCGTGGCAACGGCCTTACCCCATCAAAAATCGACGATTTTTTAAGCGCACTGTCGCATTATGGCTACAAATATTAATCAGAGAGTTTAGTGTTTGGTACATAAAATATGTAGCTTCGTACGGCGCATCTTTTGGTCTTCTCCGATTTTCGATATCTTCAAATCTCAGCAAGTGGTAGCCCAAAAACCTCGTTTTTGGGCCGAAAATGGCAATAATTTCAAAGCAGCTTGCTGAGTTTGGAAGATATCAAAAATCGGAGACAGCCAAAAGATGCGCCGTCCAAAGCTGCATATTTCATGTAGCAAACACTAAATTTTGTGATGAATATTGATGGACTTAATTGAGGGAACCGTTTGGTACAAACCCGGACCGACCCGGCCGGGGCAGGGTTGTATTTGAACCACTATATTAGAAACGGTCCGCAAACGGAAACGTTGCTAACACTATGCCATCCTGATGAGACAAGTAAGTCACGGAATTAAAATAGTAAGTGTGCCGAGGAAAATGATATTTGATATCCAATTAAATCCATACCGACCGAAATGACAGACAAAACGTTCCAAACTAGCGCATAAGGACATTGAAACTTCTGAATTTCACCAAGACACGTGGAATCACTACCTGATGTTAGGATTTCTTTCGGCACATATTCCATGGAACGCTATATCACATCTCAAGCTACGCCGGTCACATAAGGAGTTACACGAATACCTAGTTCTAACATTCGCTACGATCCTTAGTAACATTATCCATAGCGAATATGCACTCACTGTGGATGCAATTAAGAAGCAATTGCCATTATGAAATAAAGTTAGCTTAGCTTATGACGGATGGACATCAACAACCAAACTAGCCAGAATGTCGGCCATTGCTTACTATATGGATCGAAATTGGGCATTGCATGACGTTCAACTCGCTTTCGATGAGGTTGATCGCCTGTTCTGTTCCCATTTCAAAAGCTAATTAAAGATGATAGGGCAAGGGCCAACATACTGGAGCAAGGCTAGCCGTACATTTGAAGGATGTGCATGATCGTTTTGAGCTTACCCACGGCCGTTTGCTTGGTATTACAACTGAATATGCTTCGTCAAACTACTCAATGACACACGAGCTGCAATCAACACTTGAGGCCCCTGGAATCGAGTGGCCGGCATTGAGGAACCACACACCATGCATGGCGCACGTCATACAGCTGGCTTTAGGTGCATTCATGAGCAGTCTTGGTGTGAAAGGCCGCACCAAGTCTTGGGAAGCCCATCAGTGCGATCAGCAATTTGGAGAGAATGAAAGCATAGACATTGGGAAGAGTCAAAGACTTCGAATAGAGGGCAATGCTTGAATCAACAAGGTGTCGGCCATGAGGCCAGGTTTAGCAAAGATAATTGAGAAAGTACGTATTTCATGATATTTTGAAAGTCCTGAAGCTGACCTTCATATAGCACAGAATGCTTGTTGTATTAAATATGCTGACACCTGGTCACCAAAACGAGTTCATTGACTGTCAAAAAGCCAAAGTCCGCATTGCGGTAATTCCAATTATGGATGTGAAGACACATTGGAACTCTACTCTGGAGTTACTTGAGCGAGCTTACCGCTTACGGGAATTCACCTGCAAGTGGCTTGAAAGCCCAAAATCCACTGAATACAGGCCATTATTCACCACTCAGGATGAATGGACGATTGTCAAGTATGTCATGGAAGTGTTGAGGCTGTTTCGATATTGGACCCTTTGGATGTCGAAGAGGCATACAGTCATATTGCACCACGTTATCACAGTGTACAATGACATGTTCGATCACATGGATGGCGTGATGCGAGCTTTGGCCAAGAAGAAGACTCAATGGAAGGAAGACTTGTTCTTCGCTGTGAAGTTAGCTCAGCAGAAGCTTTCCGAATACTACACTGAAGTGACTCCAACGACGGGCATGCTTCTGATTTCCATACACATCCTTGATCTTTTCAGGAAGTTGCGATCGTTTAGGAAGTGGGACTAGGGAATCGATATTAATCCTGAGGATGAGACATCGTACACTACACAATACCAATAGGCCTTTCAGAAGTATGTGGAGAATGAATACTGCGCCAAACATCGATGTGTGCCGCTCAATAAACTCGAAACGGTACTGAGCAGCAATCTTGTCCCCTCTGCAATGGCATCAGGGTCCTTTCAATCATCCTTTGATCAATATGATTTTTCCAGTGATGATGAGGAATACTGAACGCCTAACAATGTGGATGAGACGACACCCGGACGAAGCGATAGTGCAGCCCACTTATTGACAGCCGCCAGGCTCTATTTGAATTCGCCGCCTGAAGCACCAAAGAACTGGGGACAAATTAATCCAAATCTCAATGATTACCACTCCGACCAAATGGAGATTAGCAGTACATTTTGGATACCGGACTTAACCGATTGGTGGCGCCAACCGGAGGAAAAGCACTCAAACTACGCCGATCTCTCCAATCTGGCTTGCAACATATTTTCTATCATACCACATGGTTTCGGAGTGGACGCCAGTTTTTCCTTTGGCCAAGATGTTATTTGATGGAGGCGGTCAAAAACGACAGACAAGACCCTTCGCAAAAACGTCGTTATGAGGCAGTTTGCTCGAGCCAATAATGGGATTTTGGCAGGCACTGACCCAGAATTGGATACCACAAACACAGAAAATGACTCGGAAATTAAGAAAGAGGCGGAGGAAAGGAAATTGCACAGAATGGCCAAGGTTCACGACTTGTTGGAAATGTGGCAGGGCAGCCAAAACCAACGTGCTACCCAGAAGGAATCCCGCGCTCAAAATAAGCAGATGACCGCCGTCGGATACATGTTGGACACTGAAGAGATCGTCAAAGCATCCTGGTCACTCTTTCAACATGATGGTGCGGCTGCATTTAAATTGTCACAAAGATCACCTTTGCCACCAGCTTTGTCAGCAAAGGACCTCCCTGGGGAACGAACTCAGATCATAAATGTCTGCCGAATCCGGAGAATTAACTGTCATCCAGTCGAAAGGGACGACGATAGCGTACCTGAAAGCATTTCGGACACCGATGTCTGGCTGAACTGGAATGGCGACATGGATAATCCAAATGACAGCGAAGATGATTGCGGATCAGATGATGAATCCGATATTGACCTCAACAATGGCATTGAGGATCCGGAATGCCCAGAGCAGCAGGATGTGAGCGCCTCGCCAAATGTGCCCGGATTGGTTTTGCCAACATGGAACTGAAACAGACAGGCTGAAAAGGTGTTGGTGATGGTCAACGCAGTAGAAACGCGGAGAAATAGAGGAGGGAAGAAAAAGTAGAATAGAATGCGTCAATGGTTCACCAGCTTTATGTAGCTTGACCGAGAGTTTCAGTTAGAGATATATTATGGGCGAATGGTAAGATGTAGATCGTGAATATTGGTTCATAAATAGATGTATAGCAGGCGCAATGAATCTTTTGGCATGATACATCATTTTTAGTCGTGTGAGAGTGAACAGTGCAAGATTATTACGCCTCACGGCTTTGCCACAGGGCTGAGTCTCAATCAGGTAGAATATCAGCCGATCAACTCAAATCAGAATGAAATCCATTATCGACAGCCGCAGATGTTGATTGGACAATATATTCAAATGAGCGTCAATGGAGCGACAACGATTTGTGGTCATGTAAGTGCGGTAATTCACTACTGACTTGGTCGTTATTATCCATAACGGACGTTTTGGCAGCTTTTTTTGGCAAAAGAGATCGCAATACGGTCCCACCCCCATTCTTAGCATGACCGTCAACGGAGCGTCAATGATTTTTAGCTTTACATCCTGGGTAAGTTATGTTCCGATATATTGCAGACATCCATTCATGGGACATTGGCTGCCTTCACAGGCTAAAGCAACAGCGAGATGCTCCCTGCAGCATGCTGAAAATGAGTGTCAACCGAGCGTCAACAGTTTTAGGACTTCCATATTTCCTAATCAAGCCATCGCGTGGATCTTCGCTTGTGTAACTGTATTATTGACCGCCTTGCTAGGCAAAAATACCATATATCGAAGGTGATTCACAGATACCAAATTAATCGATATTGCACACTGCTCAACGAGCCAAAGCACCTTGTTGGATGCTGAACACGCGATTTTGATAAGATACTATTAACACACTGCAAATACAAGAGTCTTATGTGAATCTATAGATGGACCCGCTGGGCGATCCGCTGACAACGCACCCAACTCAGACAGGTTGGGAGTTCACCATGGAACCATATCCAAGTGGGCAGTTCGGGTTTATTGACGACTCAGACCGCCAATTTGGCAACGGTTCGGTTTGGACCCGGACCTGGATCCCAAGTGACGGTCCGGAATCATTGCTAACACTAGCGAGGTTTTGGGATTGCTCAGGGTTGATTCTTTATTTATTCATACTATGATAGGACATCGAGCATGCAGTGTAATTGCAACTCCATGCGTGATGGTGTTGAGGTTCAATAAATCTCTGAAGGATCATGAGCTTATACACCCACCGGACTGCTCAGGCCTAGCTCCAACTTTCGTCCCTTTGTTCAGTGAATACTCCACTCCTCCCGTGTCGTCGACAATTCCAGAGAAGACCCCATTCCGTTGCCCCGAATTTTCATGCGGAAAGAAGTTCACCTCAGACAGATGGCGACTGAAACACATCAAATTACACCATCCTGAACACCATCAAGTTGCGAAGAATATGACTCCTCGCAGCACGGCCAGACGCGTTGAACCCACTCAGCATCGTGAATTGAACGTTAAGAAACATTCATTCAAAGACTTGGACGCGTTTCCCTAGCTCAAATACGTTGAAAACATCGCAGACTCGGAGTCTTAAGCACCGCCATCTTCGCTGCTGCAGACGGATTCATACCCCAGTGCTGGCGCTCCACCGAGCGATTACATTGCTGAGCCATGGGAACACAACGCTCAGGGTTGCTTTGAGACAAACGTACAGAACAATCCCTACTACCTGTTTGCGACATGTGAAGAGTTCAAATATATCTAGTGTGGGATCAAGAAGAAGGGTATGAAGACATACTATGACAACAGGCTGAAGGAAGTAAACCCCGCTCTACATTTCCGAAGCTTCAAAAACGGGGATGGCGTCTAGAAGCTCGTTGCTAGCATGCCAGATGATCAGGCTCTCGGGGACTGGGAACTATACACTCTCGAGGATATGCGATTGAATGACAATCACCAACGGCCCAGCAAATACTGGAGTCGAAATATCATCAAAAGCATGAGATGGGTGATATGGCAGCCAGTCTACACTGATCATCTCATTTACGCCCCTCAACACTGCTTTGCCAGCGATACGTCACTGAAATGCCTCTATACTGAAATGCACAGTGCGGACTGGTTGTGGGAGACACAGGTAAGCAGAGATACTCGAGGATAATAACCTGCTAATCGAGGTTAAGGCAACGCTCAGACTGGGGGATACACTGCTTCCGTTGATCTTCATGTCCGACGGAACACATCTCTCGAATTTTGCTAGCGACAAGAATCAGTGGCCTGTATATATGACAATTGGCAATCTATCTTCGAAGATGCGCCAGATGCCCTCAATGCGCACTGTTGTCATGGTACCTCCTCTGCCGATTCCGATCAAGAACCACAATATTCTTCAGAAGCGGCTGGATGAGCAGCGGCAAACAAACCGAGAGGTGCTGAACGAAGTACTCCGGCGGGTACTCCAGCCTCTTAGGTTTACACAAAATGCCAACGCCGAGAGCGGGTATCACAACGTTCTCTCTGCTGATGGCAACTTCAGGTTTTGCAAACCAGTTTTAGCAGCATGGCTTGCAGATTACCCTGAGTATAGCGACCTACATCATCTCGAGCGGCATGTCTGTTTTTAGTGCCAATATCCAAAAAACGAACATGGAAATTATCTCCCATCTAACATGCAACACCCCGGGCAGGATTACAACCTATAAAGAACACTCATCGATGCCAACACCAAAGCAACCGATGTCAAACTCTCGTCACGCCGTGTCCACCGAGGATTCAATGTGTCTTGACATATTCCCTGTATCGTGACTGACCTTTTGAAGCCCGACCTCTTCCATACAATGCAGATCGGCATGCTTGATTACCTCCAGAAGTGGATTTTCCACTTCATGAAGACACACGAACAGCTTGACAAGTACAATGCAATCTGGTTATCCATGCCTGCTTACCATGACCTCACACTAAAAAATAAGTCATAAGAGGAAGTTTCTCAATGGAATGGGAAGGAGATGAAAGAAATAAGCCAGTACCTGATTGCAGTTGTAACCCAGTCTTTACAAGGCGGAAGCCCCGCTCAGCCTCCCATATTCAATCGCGCAATTGAGTCCACACAGGCATTGTTAGAATTCTATATGTATGCTCGATATAAATCTCACAATGATGCAACTTTGAGCGACATGAAGGACGCCATGCATTGTTTTCACATTTTCAAAGATGTTTTCTTACTCAGGCGAGTGGGCAAAAGTGTGAAGGGCCAAGCTAATGCCCTGAGAACGGAACTCGTGAAGAAGCCAGAGGTAGAGGAGGAAACAAATGCTGAAAATTGGATGGCGTCCAACAAGTGGCACAAAATGAACTTCTGGCGGGAGTATATCAGCCACGAGATAGATGTTTCCATGGAATTGGATGCTGACTTCAACTTTCCAAAGATCCACTTGATGTCTCATTGGGTCGAACAGATTTGTTGATATGGAGTCTTGCAACAGTATTCTGCCCAGAGACATGAACAAGGACATAAAACGAACCTCAAGGACGGTTGGAACACCTCCAATCACAATCTCAACTACCTGCCGCAAGTAATCACCTTTCAGCGTCGCATTCTCTGCATCAAAATTAGAGAGCTCAATCTCCAAGCGCTCGCTCAGCATCGGGAGAACAGCGCTGCCGCCTGCAATGTCCTCCCTCCGAGTGCTGATCAGGCTGCCCCCCTGGGCTCCCAGGCATATGCGAAGCCCGAATTCCTGGGGCCCCAAGACCGCCATGATGGAAAGCATCCTGACGCTCAGATTGAAGACTTCAGAGCATTACTTGACAATACACAATACGCAACACAGCGCGTGGCAATATACAGCAGCACCGGGGAGTTTATCAAGCATAAGAGTCGTAACATGACATATATATCGGATGAACAACTGCACCCAATGGAGCTCTGTATTTACCATGGTATTAAGATTCAAGTTGAGGGTTTAGATGGTGAACGTATATCTCAGCTGTGTTGATGCACAGGAAGCCAGAGCTGGCGCGGAGGGGATCGACGGAACGACTGGGTATGGGTAAAGCAAAGTCCGGGGAGGTGTTATGTCGCGCTGAATGGGCGTCTCCTGTGGCAACTGCAACGACAATTCAAAATGAAACTCCTATACGAGGATGGAGCTGTTGTTGAGTACTGGTTAGCCCTGGCGCACACCACAATACCTGACAACTCAGGTAACTTGGATCCGATCTCCAAATTGGTACAAGTGAGAACAGCACCGGCAGCCGTTGCTTTGCAAGTTTTCAGCGTGGGAAATATTGTCAGCTGCGGGCACGTCATTGCAGAGATAGCTACTAGAAGTAAGATAGTAGACGAACTGAACGAGCGATGGATTGTCAATAGCCACATAGATTTGGCGACTTGCAATGATGTGTATAATTAGTAAAGATAAAATTGCATTTTGCGCACAGGTAGAAGGAATGCGAGGAGAGATTTTCGCAGCCTCACCCATCGCCTTGCAATCCCATATAATTAGTAAAGATTCAATTGCATTTAGCGCACAGGCAGAAGGAACGCGAGGAGAGATTTTCGTAGCCTCACCCATCGCATTGCAATCCCAATGCAAGCGCGTACCCAATGAACCCATTCTGACATATGGTTACCGTTGGCCACAATGCCAGAGTGATCATTTAAAATAGGATACTGACAGAACAAGAAGAAACACTGAAACAGTGATCAGAGGGCAATATGGAACACGACGCATTGAATTGATGCCGGGCGCGGTGTATTCCGCCACTGGGGAGTTTCCCGGCTCTCACTGAGCGCGTCCACTCCGAGGGATCGATTCCACCTGGACGGAAATATATCTTGCTGAAGGGGCATGGAGCCTGATACTTTTGTTTTTGATTTGAAAGGCAGCCAATAACTCATTTATGAATGGCTGCAACCAATCGGCTCTTAGGTTACCCAAGTTGCCCAGCCAATAATTGTTGACGCTTTGTTGAAGCTCAGTTTCAGAATGGGGCAGTGATCATGTCGTTTACTCTTTTGCCAAGACAGGCCGCCAGTATGTTGGTTATGGATAGTTCCAACCACGTCACCATTCAATTACTGTACTTACAAGACTGAAAATTGTTTACCCTCCGTTGACGCTCATTTTAATGTACAGTCAAATCAACATCTGCTGCCATTGATAATTCCAATCTTAAATATTTGAACTTTATGGAAACCTTTCAGTGTGAACAGGACTTGGTTCTATGGCAAAGCCAAGCCCAGTCATATTCCAGCAGTGGTCACTCTCATCAGGTTACAATTTATGTTATACCAAATAATGCATATTGCCTGCTACAGATTTGTTTATTAACCAATATTCTCTCACGACTGGTCAATATTTTTTAATAATAATTCTCTAAACAAAATTCTCGGTCAAAGTACATAATAAACTTGGTGATAATACATTGACGCATTCTGTCCTACTTTTTCTTGATTCCCATATTCCTCCTTGTTTCCATTTTATTGACCGTCAGCAACACATTTTCAACCTTGTTCTTTGATCGTTGTATAGGCCGAATCAATCCAGGAACATTCGGTGCCACACTCACATTCCAGGCCTTCGGGGTTTATGAATGCTCACTGGCATTATCCAGTTTCATATCTGATTCATTGTCTGCTTCCCAGTCATCTTCGCTATCGTTTGGATTATCCAAGTCCCCATTCCAGTTAAGCCAATTTTCGGTGTCTGAAATGCTTTCAGGTGAGCTATTTTCATCACTTTCAGCAGGATGGCAGTCGATTCGTTTGATTTGGTGGACATTCAATATTTGAGTCCGTCCCCCAGGGAGGTCCTTCACAGATAAAGCTGGTGGCACGGATGATTTTTCCGACAATTTCAATGCAGTTGCATCATCATGATGAAAGTTTAACCAGGATGCTTTGACGATCTCTTCCGTATCTGAAATGTATCCTACGGAAGTCATCTGTTTATTTTGAGCGCGAGATTCCTTCTGTGTAGCTCGTAGGGTTTGGGTACCCTGCCACATCTTTAAAAAGTCATGGATCTTGGCCATTCTGCGCAACTTCTTTTCCTCCGCCTCTCTCTTCCTGTCCATGTTGTTATCAGTGCTGTTTGGATCCAATACGGGGTCGTCGCCAGCCAGTAATCCGCTATTGGCTCAAGTCAACTGCCTTACTACCACTTGTACATGAAGAGTCTCGCTAGTGGTTTTCGACTGCCTCCACTCAGTCACATCTCGCCCAAGGGAAAAACTGGCCTCCACTTCATCACCATGAGATATGATAGAGAATATGTTACATGCCACATTGGATAGATCGGCGTACTTTGAGCGTGTTTCTTCTTGCTGCCGCCACCAGTTGGTGAGATCCGGTAACTAAAATGCAGTACTAATCTCCATTGGGTCGGAGTGGTATTCATCAAGATTCGGATTAAATTGCACCCAGTTCTGTTCTAATTCAGGAGGTGAATTCAAATCGAGCCTTGCAGCTGTAAATGAACGTGCTGCATGATCGCTTCATCCGGGTGTGGTTTCGGCCACATTGGTAAGCATTAAGTATTCATCGTCATCGCTGGATAAATAGTATGGAATATAAGAAGATTGACCAGATCTAGAAGCCATTTAGAAGGAGCTGAGATTGTTGTTAAGTGTGTTATTGGACTTATTGACCGGCGAATGTCTATGTTTCGCGCAGTATTCGTTGTCCACATACTTCAGAAAGGCCTCCTGGTATTGAGTAGTATAAGAAGTCTCGTCTTCAGGATTGATATCCATTCCCTTGACCCACATCCTAAATGATTGCAACATCCGGAAAGGATCAAGGATATGTGGTGAAATGAGGAGCATACCAGTCGTTGGAGTCACTTTAGTATAATATTTGAACAGCTTTTGCTGTGCACACTTCACAGCAAAGAATAAGTCTTCCTTTCATTCTGTCTTTTTCTTGGCCAATGCTCGCATCACGCCATCCATGTGATCAAACATTTCATTGCAGAAAGTGATGACATGATGCAGAGTCACGGTATGCCGTTTTGACATCGACAGGGTCCAGTACCGGAATGGCCATAAAATCTCCATCACATACTTGACCACAGTTCACTCATCCTGAGTTGTGAAGAGTGGCTGGTAATTGTGATATTTTGGGTTTTTAAGCCATTCACGTGTGAATTTACGCAATCGGTAGGCATGCTCAAGTTACTCCTGTGTCGAGTTTCAACGTGTCTTCACATCCCTAATGGGTAGTACTGCGACCTGGACTGTGGCTTGTTGACAGGCAATATACTCGTTTCGACGTCCAGGTGTCAGCGTAATCAATACATCAAGCATTCTCTGCTATATGAAAGTCAGTTTCACCACTTTCATAATATGTTGAAATACGTACTTTCACAATTATCTTTGTTAAACATGGTTTCATGGCCGACACCTTGTTGATTCTCGCATTGCCCTCTTTTCGAAATCTTTGACTCGTCTCGATGTCTGTGCTTTCATTCTCCCTAAATTGCTGATTGCCCCCATGGGCTTCCCCAGACTTGGTGCGGCCTTTTACACCAAGACTGCTCATGAATGCACGCAAAGCAAACTGAATGACGTGTGCCATGCATGGTAAGTGGTTTCTCAATGTGGGCCACTCGATTCCGGAGGCCTCAAGGGTAGTGTGCAGTTCGCGAGTGATTGAGTAATTTGAGGAAGCATTGTCAGTTGTAATTCCAAGTATACAGCCGTCAGTCAGTTCGAAACGATCAAGAACTTCCTTCAAATGTCCGGCTAGCTGTGCACTTGTATGCTAACCCTTGACCTGTAATCCTGAATGAGCTTTCGAAATACGAAAAGGATGGGCTATCAACCTCATTGAATGCCAGTTGAACTCCTCGCAAAGCCCAAATTTGATCCATATAATAAGCAATGACCGACGTTAATGCTATTTTGTTTGTCACTGTCCATCCTTCCAAAGCTAAACTAACTTTGTTTCTTGACGGCAATTGCTTCTTAATTGCATCCACTGTCAGTGTGTATTCCTTCCAGCAAATATTACTCAGGGTGCTGGCTAACGGTAACACCAACTCGCTTCATAATGCATTGTATAACTGTCATAGCTCGAGGTTTGATATTGCATTCCATGGAATATGTGCCGAAACAAAACCTAACAAGGGGTACCGATTCCAGGTGTCTTGGTGAAATCTGGCAGTTTGAAAGTCGTTTGCTGCCAGTTTCGAGCGTTTTGTCTGTCAATTAAGTAACTATACTTAAAGCCTGAGTGGTAAATTTTATTTTCCTTTGGGAAGTTACAATCGGAATACTTCGACTTCCTTGCCGCTTCAGTATGGCCAAAGCTATTTCATCATCCGTTGAACTAGTCAATTCGGTTACCTCTGACACTGTTAATTCGTTTAACTTTGCGATATGCCCTTTTTCCAGCAAGTGTTTGCCCATTGAGCTGGTTCCATGTTCTGATGGATAGCGTAGAACTTGATGACAAACAATACTTATGATGCTTGGGCTGCCAGTCTCTTCAATTCTGCAATGTAAATAGAATCGCCACGAAGGCGCATGTCTAGAGTTATTTCAAACAATAGGCCGCTTCCAGCCTACATTCATTGAAGCCCACCAAGCTTCGAAGATGATTTGTAAAGTAAGGTCGCTTAAATCACGAAGAAAGACACGTTCGTTTTTTGAAGATATCATAACCTACTGCAACGAGGTATTTAGAGATGTAGTATGTGACATCGCGGTAGAAAATTGAACTGTGCATAATTCAATCTGGGTGACTGTCAATGGATACGTTATAGTCAGGTAGAACGCAGGTCTTTAAATATTGAATTTAGAGTTACAAGCAAGAAAAAAGTCAGACATGTGAGACATCGCATGCATATTTGTGAAGTTCAATACAAGGGCATACAAAGACGAGATGGTTGCGATATAATCCCGCGCATTTTTGCCCATAATGGCAGCCGATAGTACGATTATGGGTGAACGCCGCTGCATTGCTGTCTGATAATCCAAGATGCAAGCCGAAAAATCGTTGACGCTCCATTGACTCACATTTTTAGGAGGTAGTAGCAATATTGTTACTAGCATTTTTGTCTAGAAAGACGGCCCATATTATGATTATAGGTATATGCTATTGCACAGCCCTTGAATTGTCCATGATGCAAGACAAAAAATTGTTGACGCTCCGTTGACACTCATTTTTAGGAGGTGGTAGCGATATGGATGTTGGCCCTTTTACCCATAAATGCGGCCATTACTGCCATTATAGCTTAATGTGGTCGCGCAGCCTAGTCATTATCCAAGATGCAAGAGCAGAAATCGATGACGCTCCGTTGACGCTCATTTGTCAGATGGGGCAATGAGCATATCGCTTGCCGTTTTACATCTAAAGCCGGCCAATAACTCCTCTTTGGATTGATGTTACGATGCAACCCTTCGATTGCCGAAAAGATCAAACTAAAATTGTTGACGCTCTGTTGACGCTCACCTTAGAGACATACCAACAGTCATTTAGTGCACAATCATGTTGCTTGAAAGTCATACCATCATTATTGACAGCCAATAAGTTGTTTCTTCGTAGAATCATGTGTATCCAAAAGCATCGAGGCCTTTCAGTTTCTGAGCCACCATGAATCACGTCATTAGTCCGATAAATGAGGTAGTTCTGCCCCGTATTGGCGCTTTCATCCGGTAAGTTACGGCATACAGATCCATCAACTAATTTTGGACATATAGAGCTCGACTTCCTGACCTTCCTTTGCCAGCTGGTTTTCCCCGATTTCCATGATGTAGCATATGCAATTTTCAAAATCTCGACCATGTGGAGCAGGTCTGAGCATACAGTTATGCAGTTAGCTGTATGAACTAATGCTGCATGACGGCTGCCATTGATCCGGGTTCAGACATCCTATGACTCGTATGACATCACTGAATTAAATTTCGTCAGTAAATTTTGCCTGTAGTTCAGGCCCTGCTTTCTGATGTAACTGTAATTGGCAAGTCGATATCATGTTTGCTGGCCATCTATCAACCAGATTTGGAGTCTAGAACATTCCCATGGCCGGTTTGACCCTTGCACACACTCTAATGAAATATCATGTTTCACAATTTGGTCACTGAAATTAGGAAAAAGCTGACAGGTTGCAAAGTAGGTAAACAAATTGCTTTTCCGAAAAGTAGGGCGCCAAAACTAACTATTTGGCAATTTATACTGCACACGACGTGGGAGCTGTCACCATATATTCGTCCGTATCCAATTTCCATATGGTAATCTACTAGGGATGCTTGATTTAGGGGTCAAAGCTTACGGGTTCAACAGACTTTGCACCCTGAATTGGCATCGAATCGGTCGCCATGCCGGGCGAAAGAACCGGTATGAATTTATGTAACTCCGATTTCTCCAAACCCAGCCTCATTTGACTATATCCTGGTCAAGAAGTCACTGCCAGTATTTCTGATTGTCCTCGGACTATCTGAAGAGTCTGCATATGCTCTCCAACTGTTATCGGGGATGGATTGGCAGCAGTCGTGTCTATTTGGGGCTTGTCAACCGCCGGAACCATCAATTCGGCAGTCCCATACTTCATATCTCTCTCACCAAAGTAGTTGGCTGCATCCCCCCATCCCGGTTGGGTCAATTCGTGAAGTCTCATCTGCTTCTGCCAAAAACTCTGCATGCAGTGCTGAACCGTTTTAGTGATTGTGCCCATCACCCAGCCAGGTCCATCATCATTACTGAGCTTACCGAGCTCTGTATCTTCTTCATCATCTTCCTCGTCTTCCCCATTTTGCTCATCATCGGAACTTGCAAGATCGCTCATACTGTCTCCAATAGCATTCAACATCTCTTCAAATGTTGTTTCGGGCTTTCCGGTTGTAGCGACCCCATTTTCAGCGGTCGTCATATCTTGCATTATCGCTGTCGCTGCGTTTTGAACTCGCTTTCTTGCCACAGTGGTATCTCTCTCCACAAAATCCTCGATCCATTTCTCTTTCTCTTCATTGCTTAAAAAGTGCGTTTCTTGTCTTTTCTCTGCTGCGAGCTGTGCAATGCTCCCAATGCTCGGACCCTTCTTCCTCCAAGCTGCTCTCGCCTTGATTCACTTGATGCCATCAACGCGTGGACTTCTTCGTAGATTAGCCGTATTTGTCCACCGGAAGTGGAGAAAAGTTCTTTTCCTGAGTATTGACCATTGTATCGTGTGTTGACCTTGTTGTTGGGCGAGATGTTGGATGTTGCATGATATGGACCACATGGAGGCAAGCAGAGTCTTTTGTGTGATGGTTCGTACGTTTGTTCAACTCAAACAAAGCAAAATCTGCGTTTTGACCGTCATTTCGGTTGGAATAGTAACAGTAATCGTACATTATGACATGATCGTTTGCGTATGTTCCACGTAAGATCCCAGCTATGTGTTGAGACAAACATCACCAGACGACCTTTCTGTCAAAGAATTTCCATTTTATATCTATCAAACCCGAAATATCAGCTGTCGTTCACTTTAATATATCCCTGCAAACGAATAAACAAACATCATCGGACTGACTTACTGCAAATCGCGGGACCGTCAGAATCACTTCCAACTTGCAGCAATATGCAGCAGGATGTATCTTGAGTAGAATGTGCAAGTTGACAGTCATGCATTCCCTTGTGATCTGTAGCATACTATATATTGCTCAGGACTTTCCACTTTTCGCTATCATCTTCCTCACCTTTTCCACAATAGCAAGTCATGGCTCCACAAACACCTCAGCCCGGTGTGATTAAATCCGAATCAAGCCAAACGCAGGGTGCTTCATCCAATGAGCCCCTGGCTGAGACACAGCTGCAACACAGACACCAGTTAGTCCAATGTGACACTGCAATTACAGCCACTAAAAATATGGCCCAGGACGCACATTTACACACAGTATGTAAAACTGGACGCAGCAATAATCGGCAGCAGGATACAATCGGATGTGAGTAGCTCCATATAGATATAGAAGGCGGTCAACTAACAATATAATGTACAGCTGGTGTGCATAGAGAGCTCCGTGACCAATTCATAGCTACCCGCAATGGTAAACCTGCATGGTTGATGAAGGCCTTTGTCCGCGCAATCCGCGAAATCGAACAGTATGATGTCTTCAGCTCTGTGATTTTCGCGGATGATGTACGTGATAATGGTCCCTGGGAGTGGACAAAACAGGCTTTAAAGACTCTAGAGGAGGCTACAGAGTGGAATATGGTTGAGGTAATAGCTAAAGCTTCGTTTTGGAAGCAGCAACTAATTCCTTGTAGGTTTTCAACATGTCTGCTACTATGGCAAGGCAAGGAGGTCGGGTACAGCTGGAACATTCCGACATGAGCCTTGCCTTGAATATGGCGAAAATGGCCAAAGGCAGGTTTTCACGCGCCACAATAGAGGAAACACAACAACTAATTCATAAACCTCGCGCCGAAGTCCGAGAAGAGAAGAAGCGAGGAGTTGAGTTTCCTGGGGATCAGAAGGTGAAGGCTGCGATGGAAAGACACCTGGCAATGGTTTACAAAAATCATACGGCCGGCTGCCTTCCATGCCAAAATGGTACAGCAAAGAATCCGCAGACACGCTGGAGGCGCAAAGGCACCGCCACACCTCCACCAGAACCGGCAGCACCTCTGCCTGGAAAGGCCATCTCCGCCCAGAACGCCACCTGCGCCACCAGGTGACGCTGAGGGCAACGAAAGTTATGAAATCGAAGGTATGCCATCCAGGTCTGTGTATATGCATTCTCCACTTTCAAACACTCAATTTTTCAATCATAATGCATTTGCCAAGGATAGCAAGCGCGATAAAGATTTTATTCCAGATTTGCTGAGTACACTATCTGCGGCGTGGAAATACCGCTGACATTGATTTTCAAGACAACAACAGCCTTTTGGGCGAATGTGAGGGTGCGGACGAGAATTAATTGAAACGAACGGTACGGACACTTTAATGTATATTTTAAAGGATATATTTATATGCACAATTAAAGAACAATGTAGTGATAATGAAAACATACATGAAGAGGATAGAACGACTGTCAAAACGCTGTACCAGATAATCTATCCCAAAGTGAATAGTTGCATAATGTGGATACTCCTGTGACAAAATAAACATCAACGGAGTGTTAATGATTTTTCGTTCTGTAAGTTAGGTTATTACAATGTGAATTAATCATTGTTATCTATAATCATTGTATTGGCCGCCTTTTTAGGCAAAAGAGAATGCTACACTCTCCCTGCCCCATCTTGACAATGAGCGTCAACAGAGCAACAATGATTTTTGGTCTTGAATCTTGGGTAATCTTGGTGGTAAATGATCGCAGACATCTATAAACAAGGTTTTGGCAGCCTGTCTAGCCTGATAAGCAAGAGGTCGTCCCACAACAGCCTCCCAGACAATCACAACTTAATTTATTTTCAATGCTGCAACTCTGTGATTCTAAACGTTTTAGCCCATAAAACTAGTCAAAACTCCACATATAGACATTAGTGGCTATCTCGCGCTTTGATTAACCATCCTGCAAGGCCAAACATTGTTGACGCTCCATTGACGCTCATTTTCAGAACGGGGCAGGGAGCGTGTCTCTGTCTCTTTTGCGTTGGAATCCGGCCAATACCTCATTTATGATTGTTTGCATCCAATCGCCATCTAGATTACTCGTGATGCAAGATCAAAAATCATTGACGCGCCGTTGACTATCATGTTCAGAATGGGGCAAGGAGCATGTCTCTCTTGTTTTTAGTTATAATGGCAGCCGATTCATCCGAAAATGACAATGGTGTGTGAAAATTAATATTTCCCGATTAACAGTAGGGTATCTAAATGCGACCATACATTGAAAAACCCGAATCACAGAACTGGAGATTGGATCTGACGGATCTAGCCGAACCCGGCAAGACCTGCGGGTTGACAGGTACGGGTCCAGGTTTGGCCCGCCAAGATGCTGCGGCTCGGGTTTTTGGAAGATTCTGGAACCGAATCAAACCGTTTTTTCCGGTCTGAATACGGACCACTGGCTGGTTATCCGGACCTGTTGCTAACATTAGTTCCAGATGTTTTCACATACCAACCTTGATATAAAAGATGCAGCTTGCCTCCATACTGTCCATATCTTGCAATATCCAACAACTCGCCCAACAACAAAGTTAACACAAAGTACAATAGTCAATGCTCCAACAATGGACGTTTCGCCTCGTCGGGCTCGCAAATACTGCAAATCGATAACGGATTATGTTGACAGAGAAACTGGGGGCGAAGAGATCGTGTTTCAGATGCAGAGGCAGCGATTAGGCAGGAGCAGGAAGATGCGGTAATGGCTGACAACGCTGGATTGACGACCAGTGAGCACGAAGAAATGTTTTGTGAGATGAGTATTGCTATTGCAGACATTCTGAGGGATATTGCAAATTCCGACGATGGGGAGAATGGGGAAGATGAGAATGATGAAGAGGCAGAGCAGGGCAAGCAGAGCAAAGATGACAAACCCAGCTGGGTGATGGGTACAATATCCACAATGGTCCAGCAGCACATGAAGAGGTTTTGGTAGAAGCAGATGAAGATTGACAAATTCGAACAACTGGGATGCAGGGACCCAGCCGAACACTTCTGTGTAACAGAGAAGACATCCGCCGCATCTGGATTGAGGGTTCTGGTTGTCGTTACGCCACACATAGATCAAGATGTAGCCCCACCTGCTCCCACCACAGTTGAACAGCTTATGGAGAGTCTGGATATTGTCCCTGGAATATCCCAAATGCCGCAAGGGACTTCTTAACCAGGAAGCAGTGTTAGTAATGGTCCCAGACCGTCGCTTCTGGTCTGAGTTCAGGTCGGAACCAAACTGTTGCGAAACTGACAGTCCGGGTCGTCAATAGACCTGAATGGTTAATTTGGGGAAGTTTGGAAGGAAATCGACAATCCGTCTGAATTGGGTGGGTTGTGAGCTGTTTGTCCACAGGGTCCATCTGTAGATTCATATAATGCTCTTGTTTTTGCTGACTGATAATTGTATTTTGCCAAAACTGCTTATTCCACACCTAATGATCACTTTTTGCATATTTTGCAGGTTGCAATATCGATCATTTTGTAATCTGTGTTTCTCCTTTTACATGTTGTATTGTTGCTTATAAGGCGGTCTATACATCTGTTACAAGCTTTGATATCCACATGATGTCATGATTACCCAGTATGCATGGCCAAATATCATTGACGCTCCATTGACGCTCATTTTCCTGATGGGGTAACAAAGTTTTCAGAATGGGGAAGTGACTGTGTCGCATTCTTCTTTCCCTACAAAGGCTTCAAATAGGTCGGTTAAGCACAACAGCGAACAAATGAATTTCCAAGTACCTGACTTACAAGACCAAGAATGGTTGACGCTCTGTTGATGCAGATTTTCAGAATTGGGCAGAGACCATTCATCTTCCTCTTTTGCCAATACAGGCCGCTAATACTGCTACTATCCTTAACTATTACCAAATGACATTTCAATTACCTGACTTACAAGACCAAAATTCGTTGAGGCTCTGTTGACACTCAGTTTCAGAAAGGGGTATTGAACGTGCTGCTTTCATTTTTGCCGATATAGACTGCCAATACTCCAATTATATGTAAGTACCACCAAATGATATTTTAATTACCTGACTTACAAGACCCAAAATCATTGCCACTCCATTGATGCTCATTGTCATGATAGGGTAACAATGATATCCTGCACTGTTTTGACTGAAAAGGCAGCCAGTACATTTGTATATGAATTTCTGCCACACATTGCCATTCAGCTAACCCAAGATGCATAGCCAAATATTGTTGACATTCTGTTGATGCTCATTTTCAGGAGGGGGCAGTGACCATACCGCATACCTTTTTGCCGATAGAGGCTGCCAAGAGGTCAGTTATGCATACCACTGACCATGGCAGTTTTCAATCACATTACTTCCATGACCAAAAATCGTTGACTCTCCGTTGATGCTCATTTTCATGATAAGGCAGGGAGCATCTCGCGTTTTTGTTGTTCTATCGAGGCAGCCAATATGCCGTTTATGACAGTCTGCAACACTGCACAACTCAGATTACCAATGATGGAAAGCCAATAATCCTTGATGCTCTGTGGATGCTCATTTCATGATGGGGCAGGGAGTGTGCAGATATTTTTTTAGCCAACCAAGCCAGCCAATACTCGCATTATGTCTAATACAGTCGATATCAAGGTTTATTGATCAGACTAACCATACCTACAACTGTTGACGCTCCGTTGACACTTATTTTGCCACGGTTGTATCCGCAACATGCAATCATTCAATGTGACACAGTGTATCATTCACAATGTTTTGGCAGCCATTCTAAAGTCTTCATGTACTTTGTCCGTGATCACCACATTGATCTTTAATATTACTTATGAATATATCCTTTAAAATACACTTTGAAGTGTCCTGCAAATTGTAGATTACAATGCACTACAAATCACTTTCCTTTCGATCAATGCTCATCTCCACTGGCCACCACTTTCAATTCGCTGCTCTCGTCTTCAAACTGGATGTTAGTACCATGCAGACACAGCAGATAGTGTACTAACCACATGATGTTCTTTCATCAGTCAGCAATTCTGGATCAGAATCTTCATCGGGTATGCTATGCTCCGCTAATGCATCAAGATTGACAGGTTGAGTCTTGAGAAGAGAAACACGTGAATCTGCATCTGCAGCCGGCAAATCAATGGTTTTCGATCACTGGGTGCCCTGAATGGGACCGGGTGGCACAGGTGGCATTCTGGACAGAGATGGCGTCACATCTGGTGTCGGATCTCTGCGTCGGACTGGTGGGGGAGCACCCAGCCCACTGCGCCTCCAGCATGTCTGTGGATTCCTCGCTTTGTGATGTTGGGAAGGAAGACAGCAGTCCATGTGGTTCTGACGAATCATGGCTTGGTGTCTTTCCATCATAGGCTTCATCTTTCCATGCCCAGGAAACTCAACACCCCGCTTTTTCTCTTCACTGACTTCAGCGCGAGGTTTCTTGATCAGATATTGCATTTCCTCTATAGTGGCGCACGAAAACCCTCCGTTTGGCCATTTTGGCCATATTCCACACAGGCTGCATGTCAGACTGTTTGAGCTGTACCCAACATACTTGCCTTGCCATTGTTGTAGGCATGTTGAATACCTACAAGAAATTGGTTGCAGCATCATGTAATGAGATTCGGCAATTACCTCCACCATATACGCTTCTGTAGTCTCCTCAAAGGAGATTAAAACCTATTTTGTCCACTCCTGGGGACACTTTTCATGAAATTTGTGCACGAATGTCCCAGAGCTGACCACATCATGATGTTCAATTTCATACACTTTGCCAACATATTCCTTGGTAGACCATGGAGGTTTCCCGTTGCAGGCAGAATTGAATTGGTAACTGAGCTGATTACATATATTTGGTGTATATTTTATGGTTAGTAGACCGTCATTTACCTTGATATGAATATACTTATATCTAATTGTGTGCTGCTTCTTATTCTTGCTGCTTTCAGTTTTACACACAACTTTTACATGTCCATCTTGGGTTATATTGTAAGTGGCTACATTTGCAGCATTGCGGTGGACTAACTGGTATTTGCGTTCTTGCTGTGTGCCGGAGAGTGACATATTGCGTGTAACGCCAATTGGTCCACCTGGTTCGGTGCTATTCTCACCTTGCCGAGGTGTTTGTGTAGCCATAATTTGTTGGTGTGGAATAGAAGAGGAAGATGATAATGAAAGGAAGTGGGAAGTCTTGAGCAATATATACTTTGCAACAACTAGGGTTAGTAATGGGTCCGGGTAACCCGCCAGCAATCCGGGTATGGACCGCAAAAACAGGTTGGTTCGATATCAGACCAGTCCGAAATGCGACCTGCTGAATGTTGCCAGTCCAATCCCGGGTATGTACACTTAAACCTGCCAGTTTCGCCAAGATGGGCTAGACCAATTGCTTTCAATCTGCAGTTCCACGTTTCGAATTTCACATCTATGGTTACCTTCAGATATGCTTCTGGTAATCAAAAAATGTTGACATTGGTACATGGGAGTTCATGTTCGATGAATTGGCCCCCTTAATGATCAATACCAATAGACACACACACGCCCTATCACAACTTGAAAATGAGCGTCAACAGAACGTCAACGATTGTTAGTTGTGTACCTTCCGTAATCTCGGGGGGTGACAGGTTATATACAGTTATAAACATGGTATTGGCCTTCTTCATAGCAAAGAGAGAAAGCAAAACGCTTTATACCTGAGCTTGAAAATGAGCTTCACCGGAGCGTCAAAAATTTCGGCTGTGGCATTTTCAGTAATATGTGTCACGCATGATCACAAGCATCCATAAACAAGAATATGGCAGCATTTATCAGCAGATATGTACGGAATATTCCCGCCACATTTCCCAGGACAGTAGCAACTCATTTCATTTTACAGAGCCACCAGTAAGTATTCGTGATCTTTTTAGCATACCCCAACAGTCAAAACCATGTATATAGACAATAATGGCCACATCGCGCTCTGATTAACCATAATGGAAGGCCAACAATTATGACACTCCATTGACACTTATTTTCATAATGGGGCAGGGAGCATTTCACGGTCTCTTTTGCCTATAAAGGCAGCCAATGCTTTGATTATGACTATTTGCAACCTGTCGCCCCCCAGATTATTCAAGATTCATGACCAAGAATCGTTGATGCTCTGTTGATGATCATTTTGCCACTGGTGTATCTGCAATATGCAATCATTTGATTTGGCGTAGTCCATCATTCACATTTGTTTGGCAGTCTTTGTAGAGTGTTCATTTACTTTCTTCTTGATCACTACATTGTTCTTTAATAATACATATAAATATATGCTTTAAAATATACTTTACAGTATCCGCTAATTCAGGATAATGATAATCTCCAAAATGCCATGCCATTCAATTAATGATAGTCATCACTGCCAGGTTCGCTCAATAGACTGCTGTGGTCTTCAAAATGAATGTCAATTGCATTACCACACAGCAGATAGTGTACTAACCAGTGGATGTTACTTGATCAGTCAGCATATCTGGATCAAAATCTGTATCCTTCTGGCTATCCTAGGCAGATTCATCAAGAGTAAAACATTCAGCACAGGGAAGAGACTTAAGCAAATCCGTATATCTAGCTGGCAGATTATTGGTCTTGGAAGGTTCAGCTCTGGAAGTGTTACTGATTGGGGCAGGTGGTGTTACGGACAGAGGTGGCATTAGCTCTGGAGTCAGCTCAGGAGTTGGCTGTCTGCGTCGGTTGGACGGAGGTACACTTGTTCGCATGCATCCTTTGCATGTCTACGAATCAATTGCTGTACCATTTTGGCAAGGAAAGAATCTGGCTGGGTGGTTGTGCTGAAGCATTGCCAGGGGTCTTTCTATCGCAGCCTTCTGCCATTTATGCCCCGGAAACTCAACACAGCGTATTGTCTCTTCTAGGACCTTAGCACGCGGTTTCGTAATCAGATATTGCCTTTACTCTATTATGGCGCATGAATCCCCTCCTTTGGCCATTTTGGCCATATTCAATGCTAGGCGCAGGTTGGACTGTTCCAGCGGTACACCAATTCCTTGCCTTGCCATTGTAGCAGATATGTTGAATACCTACAAGAAATTGGTTGCTGCTTCAAACAATGAGATGCAGCGATTATCTCAACCATATACGCTTCTGTACCTTCCTCTAAGGTGATTAAAGCATGTTTCGTCCACTGTCGTGGATGCTTATTGCCAAACTCTTCGGCCAAAAGCCCAGAACTGACAACATTATGATGTTCGATTTCGCGTACTGTGTGGAGAAATGCCTTGGTCGACCATGGAGGTTTCCCATTTCAGGCAGCAACAACTTGGTCATGTAGCTCTTGATATACATCTGGTGTATGACATACAGTTAATCAACCACAATTTACCACGGTATGGATATACTCACATCCAACTGCATGCTGCTTCCTATTTGTGGTGCTTCCAGTCTTATGGATAATATTTAACTCTGGATCCTGTGTCATAATTTTGGTGGCTGCATTGGTAGCGTTGCGGTGGACTAACTAGTGTCTGCATTTCTGCTGTGTGCTGATAAGTAACGTATTTGACAAAGCACATTCCGATCGGCTTGATTTGGATCCGGTCTGATCTGGCTGAGGTGGGGGTGTATCCATGATTTGCTGGTGTGGAATAGGAGAGGAAGAAGAGAACACAAAGAAGTAGGAAGTTCTGAGAATTATATAGTTAGTCACATATTGGAATGGAATGATTAGCTGCCAACATGTTCTTTATACTCAAGATGAAGCCTGCTGTGTATAGCTGCAAGTTGCAGGGGTTTCCCACAGCCCTGAGATGTGCAATAAGTCAGTAAGATGTTGTTGGTTTATTAACTGGGATGAATTGCAGTGTACGACCGCCAACATCGCATGATTGTCACCTGTAAATTGGACTTTGTTTGAGGGAAAGGATGGCTGCTGATGTTTGTCTCAAATTATCCCCGGGATACTAGGTGAAACTGACACTCACAAACATGTCATGTTGTAAGGTTAGCCTAAGTATTCCCATTTCATTGACAGTCAAAAGGGAGGTTTTGCTCTATTCCAGATGAGTAAATGTACCAACCTTGATATAAATGACGCAACTTGCCTCCATATTGTTCATATCATGCAATATCCAACATTTCGCCCCACAAAAACTACAATTGACAATGCTCCGAAAAAGACCTTTTCACCACTTCCGGCGGGCAAATACGGCAAATCAACAATTCTATCCACCCAATGACATCCTCACGCTGGAGCAGCCTCGAGGCGGAAAGAGTCCGATCCCTTCGGGCATTGTGCAGCTGGAGATCAAAAATGAAACTTGCGGCCAAGAAACGACAAGAAACACACTTCTTATGCATATGGAGACAAAGAGAAATGCATACAGCATTATGTCGAAAGAGGAACAGCTTGGGCCAGAATGCGAGTTGCAGAAGCAAAGGCAGCAATCGACCAAAATCAGGAAGATATGAAGCATGCTGGAATTGTGGTATCAACGTTCACAGATCCCAAAAAGACGTTTGAGGATATGATGTTTCCTATCTGAGAAAGTCTGCATGATCTTGCAAGTTCTGATGATGGGGAGGATCAGGGAGGTAACGATGATGAAGAGACTGAGCAGGTCAAGCTGAGATAAGATGACGAACCTGGTCGGGAGATGGGCACAATCACCAAAACAGTACAGCAGGGCATGATAAGGTTTCGGCCGAAGGAGATGAAGCATGACAAATTGACATGACCAGGATGGGAGGTTGCAGCCAACTACTTGCGTGAAAGTGATGGGAAGTCCGGGACATCCAAATGGAGGGTGCCGGTAGTTGTTCAACCACAAATGAATGATGATACTGCGGCCGCTGCACTAACAATATTTGGAGATGTTAAGGTGTGTTTTGACATTGTCCCCGGAATATCGCAAGCGCGGCAAGGGTCTTCTCGACTAGAAAGTAGTTAAATTGGCCTCTGTTCGGCGAAGCCGCAGTCGAACAGGAGCATGCCGATTCTTCAGTCACCCATGGAGCCTGATTCGTCACTGGTGCTGAAAGCGAAGCCAGTTAAACCTGTAAGCTTTTGCTGCGGCATTCAGCCTCCAGCTAATTACCATATAGAGTTTGGATTCGGACGAAGACCTGGTGATGGCTCCTATGTCTGTTGTGGAATTGATTGGCAAACTGTAATTTTTGACGTCAAATCTCAGTAAAAAGCGATTTGTTTACCCATTTTGCTACTTGTCAGCTTGTGCTTAATTTCAGTGACCAACTTGTGAGACATGATAATTCGTCTGTGCATGTGCAAGGGTTGAATGCACCAGGTGAAAGTTCTAGAATCCAAATCAGGCAGTCAGATGGTCAATATGTTCAATTTCTATCTGCCAGTGACTGATTAGGGAAAAAGCAATACTTATATTAGTGACGAAATATACGAAGAAAATTTAGGAAATTGGTGTCAAATGTGTCGGAGAAAGAGAGGTCAGTGTTTATGACAAATTTGTCAGAACGACGACCGCCATGCTGCATTCATCGATGTATCCAACTGACTAACTCTGTGCACAGACCTTGTAAACATGGTTTAGATATTTGAAATTGCTTATGGGATGTCATGGAAATCGGGGAAAAGGAGCTGGATAAAGAACGGTGAGGAAGTCGAGCTATCTATACCAACCACTAGTGGAATAATCTACACGCGGTACATTGCCAGCTGAAAGTGCGGGAAAGTGATAGAGCCATGTCATCTCTCACTCAGATAGCGTGGATAGCAGTTGAACAGAAATTGAGAGGTAACTATACTCCTGGATGCAAATCATGATACATATAAGCATAATATTGGATGTCAATACTGTTAGTATGGATGGTTGCATACAAGTATTGACTGTACAAAGGCTGTTTCGATGCGATTAATGCGAGTGTGAACAGATTGCCAACAATGTTTAGTCTTACACATTCGGCGATCAATAGGGTTCATTGTCACATCCTTTCAATGTGACTGTGTTGGTCAGGGTTATAGTGAACAAGGCAAACAACCTGCTCGTTTCCACATCCAAAAATTGAGCATCAACTGAGCCTCAACGATTTGCGGCATCACGTTCTGAATAATCCAGAGGGCGGCAAAGTGACATTAGCTCATACTCAAACTATCGGCCACATGTCTTGGCAATTATGGTTGCAGCATCATCACTGCTATGTCCTAAAAATGAGCATCAATGGAGCGTCAACTACCATTAGCCTTGCATTATTGAAAATGCAACAGCTGTGTGGCAACACTAACACATTCTCGCACGATCAGACGGCATTCTCGCCAAAGATTATTGTGACACCATCGCAACTATATCCTAAAAATGAGCGTTAACGGAGCGTAAACAAGCTTTGGCCATACATCATGGAAAGTCCAAGGGCCGTGTGGCAACATTATAGCGTAATCAAACTATTGGCAGGCTTTTGATGCAACAATGCTTTCGACGACATTGTCACTATTCCCTAACAATGAGCATCAACCGATTGTCAACGATTTAAGGCCTTGCATCTTGGAAAACCAACAAGCTATGCAACTACATTGATCTAAAATTGAAATATAGGCCACCTTTCTATGCAACAATGCTTACAACAAGATCCTAACCATGTCTAAAACTAAGCGTCAACGCAGCGTCTACAATTGCTGATGTTCCATCGTGGATGATCTAATGGCAATGGAACGCAAATAACCCACAATGAACCTTTCGGCAGCATTTGTTGGCAAAAATACTACGGATGATATCAGTGCTGCCTCCTACAATTGAGCGTACACGGAGGGTCAACAGTTTTTGTCGAGCCTTAGAATACCACACAGCAATCAATTGCATTCTGCTGTTCCCAAATAGAGTTTTACGCAGTCAGTCTTTGCAATCTGTGCTTGTATGCAACTTCACAAATATGCATGCAATGTCTTACAGATCTGACATTTTCGCTTGTAGCTGTGGAGCCAATATATAAAAACCCGCAGATTGCTTTACAGTAATGATGCTTTCAGCAGTCTCTCGGGCCGGATTACACACCTGTCCCATTCTTACCACCATGTCGGATTCAAAATCTTTGAACACCTCATTGCTCAAAGTTATAATCTCTTCCAAAAACGAACTTGTCATTATACATGATTTGAGTGACCGTACTTTACAAATTATCTCCGATGCTTGGTGGGCTTCAATAAATGTATGATCGACGCAGCGTATTGCTTGGAATAATTCCAGATATGCCCCTTTGTGGCGATCCTATTTACACTGCAGAATTGCAGAGACCGGTAACAGTGGCATGATATTTATTGGTTGTCATCAAGTTCTTTACCATCCATCAGATCATGGGACCAGGTCAATAGAGACACACTTGCTGGCAAAAGCTCACATCGCAAAGTAAAACGAATTAACAGAGGCAGAGGTCACTGAATTGACTAGTTTGACCGTCAATCAAACAGCTTTGGACATACTGAAGATCCAAGGAAGTCGAGGAATCTCAATAGTCAGTTTGCAGAGAAATCATTTTTGACATCCAGGTTAACCCATATTGACCGAAATGACAGGCAAAACATTCCAAACTCGCAGCCCAGGACTTTGAAACTTCCAAATTTCGCCAAGACATGTGGAATCGCTACCTCATGTAAGGATTTGTTTTGACTCCGATTCCATAAAACACTATATCCATTCTGGAACTACGATGGTCATTTAAGGCATTACACCATGATCTAGTGCTGCTGTCCACTATGCCCCGTAACAACATTGGCCGGTGGGAATTGGCCCTGACCATGGATGCACTTAAGAATCAATTACCATGACAAAATAGAGTTGGCTTAGTTTTGGATGGATGGATATCGACACACATGCTTGCCATAACATCGGCTATTGTTTACTATAGGGATCAAAATTGGGCATTGGGTAGAGCTCAACTCGCTTATGATGAGGTTAATCGCCTATGCTTTTCCATTTCGGAAAACTAATTAAGGATGATAGGTCAAGGGCCAACACACTGGAGCAAGGCTAGCCGTACATTTGAAAGATGTGGTTCATCATTGAGAGCTTACCGACCGCCATTTGCTAGGTGTCACGACTGATAGTACTTCCTCAAATTAGTCAATGACACGGGAGCTGCAATCAACACTTGAGGACTTTGGAATCAAGTGGCCTGGATCGAGGAACCACACTCCATGCATGGTGCACGTCATCCAGCTGGCTTCAGGTGCATTCGTGACTAGTCCCAGTGTAAAAGGCCGCACCAAGTCTTGGGAAGCCCTTGAGCGTGATCAGCAATTTGGAGAGAATGAAAGCATAGACATTGGGAAGAGTCAAAGGCTTCAAAAAGGGGGCAATGCTAGAATCAATAAGGTGTCGTCCATAAGAGCAGGTTGAGCAAAGATAATTCAGAAAGTAAGTATTTCAACATATTTTGAATGTTCCGAAACTGACCTTTAAATAGCAGAGAATGCTTCCTGTATAGATTACCATGGCACGTGGTTGTCGAAATGAGTTCAATGACTGTCACTAACCCAAAGTACGAATTGCAGTAGTATCTATTATAGATGTGACAACACATTGGAATTGGAGACTGGAGTTGCTTGTGCGAGCCTACCGATCACAAGAATTCACCTGCGAGTGGCTCATCAATTGAAAATACTGGGACAACCGGCCACTCTTCACAATACATGATACAGTGCCTAATGTCAAGTCCAAGTTTACGACAACCAAAATCTCATGATTGTTTGGTATATACAAGATATCCTTCATGGGAGAGGATGTCTGGTGATATTTGTCACAAGTAATCCCAGGGATCTTACATAAATCTGACACTAAAACTAGAGTCATATTCTATTGTTGGCATAACTATTCATATTTTTGTGACAGTCAAAACGTTCATTTTGCTTATTCAACTTGATCAAACGTACCAACCTTGATATAAAAGACCCAGCTTGGCTCCATCTCATCCAAATATTGCAAAGTCCAACATCTCGCCCAACAACAAAGTCAACACTAACTACAATGGTCAATGCTCTGAAAAAGAATGGTTCCCCACATCCATCTGGCAAGTGCGGCAAATTGACCAACCGATTCACAAAACAACGCCATCAACCGAATGAAGGCAAGTGTGGCTTGGAAGCTGAATAAGTCCAAGCCTGACGTGCATTGCGCAGCTTGCAATCCCAAATGAAGTTTTCAGCAGAGAGAAGATGAGAAATGAACTTTTCGAATAACGAAGAGAGACAGACATGGATCAAGAATTACTTGGCGACAGAAACTGCTGTGGCAAGAAAGCGAGTTGAGGATGCAGAGACAGGAATTAAGCAGGAGCAGGAAGATATGAGAAGTGTTGAAAGCGGGGGATTGACATCCAGGGAGGTCGGTCAAATATTTAAGCAGATGTTGAATGCGATTGGAGGAAGTCTGAGCAATCTTGTGAGTTCAGACAATGAAGAGAATCGGAAAGATAATGAATATACAGAGTTGCACACACTGAGCGAAGATGATGAACCCAGCTGGGTGATGGGCAGAATATCGAAAACGGTATAGCAGCGCATGGAGAGATTTCGGCACAAGCAGATGAAGCTTGACGAATTGACACAACCGGGATTGGGGGACGTGGCCGATTACTTCTGTGAAGAAAATGAGAAATATATCATAACCGAATTGAATGTTCCGGCAGTTGTCATACACCATACGGTTGACGACGTAACAATATCTGCACCCACACTATTTGGGCAGCTTATGGAGCCTCATGATATCATCCCTGGAATATCGCGAATGCAGCAAAAGACTTCTTGACCACGAAGTAGTCATATGACACTAGATTCTGTGAGATGGCAGCTGAATAAATTCATATCGTCAATTCCACCTAATGTGCAGCCCGATTTGTCACCGATTAAGAAAGCGAAGCCTATTGAACCTGTAAGTCTGTACCCCTGCATTTTCCCCTCAACCTAACCAGCATATACAAATCGGATTCAGACAAAGAAAGGGTAACGGTGAGTGCGTCACCTGACCAATTGATAGCCAAATTGCTATCTTTCAAGTCATATCCAATCGAAAAGCTATTTGTGAACCTATTATGCTATGGGTCAGCCTGTACTTGATTTCAGTGATCGAACTGTAAGACATGATAATTCGTCTGTGCATGTGCAAGGGTGGTACGTACTATGCAAAAGTTCTAGTGTCCAAATTCAGCTGCAGGACGACTAATAAACTGCATAGCGCCTTTATGGTTACTATTAAGTGCGAAGCGCAAACTAAATCAGTGACAAAATTGACAGAATAAAATTCAAGTGAGTAATGTCATACCAGTCTTAGAAGGGGTGGTCAGTGGGCGATACGCAGCAGTCTATATGATGACCGTCATACTGCATTCATCGATGCGTCCAACTACATAACTCTCCGCTCAGACCTGGGGCATGTGGTCGAGATTTTGAAAACTTCTGATGGTACGTTATGAATATTGAAGAAAAGGAGCGGGATCAGGACAGGGGAAGAAGTCAGGTTATATTAATCAAAAATTAGCTCAAAAATTGGCTTACCGTGAATTGCTGGCCAAAAGCGTGGGAATGTGTGCTGGTTACATCATTCATCACTCTGATAACGTATATGGTGGTGGTTCTGAAATTGAGAGGCAACGAAGATTCAGGATGCAAATGATCATACATAGAAAGATTCATTGGTTGTCAATAATTATCATTTTACTCATATCATACAGTTATTGAACATACAATGATGGTTAGGATGTGTTCAATGTAAGCCTGAACAGAGCATCAACAATTTTTATTATTACACGTTCAGCAATCGTACATGCTGTATAGTCCTATATTGCCAAATATCAACTATTGGGTGTCTTTATCGCTATAAATGTAAGTGGCGCACTAGCTGCCGCATCATAAAAATGAGCATCAATGGAGCGTCCACCATTTTTAGGCTTGCAACATGGATAATCCCAGGACGATTCATCAAACTCGTCACATAATGATTGTATTGGCCGCCTTTATTTGCAAAAATGATACAGAGAATACCACAACCAACTTCTAAAAATAAGCGTCAACAGATCGTCAACCATTATTGGTCTTGCATCTTGGATAATCACAGGATGTGCAAAGAATATATAGCATAACCAATATGGTGGCCGCCATTATAAGCAAATATAGTAGTGCGTATATTGCAATCACCTCGTACAAATGAATGTCAATGCAGTGTCAATGATGTTTGGTCTTACATCTTCAACAATGAAGAGTCTGTGCAACTGTATCACACCATAATTATTGTATTGGCTGCCTTTATAGGCAATAATGTTAGTAACGATATCACTGCCGCCTTCTAAAAATACACGTCCATGGCAACATCTCACAGGTTTTACTTGGTTCTTTCTGGTAGCTCTAGAGTCAGTATTTAAGAACCAGCAGCGTACTTCACGAAATCATAGCTTATGACTGTCACTCAACGCAAATTACACAGTGATCAATTTCCTAACACTATGTCTGATTCACAATCACTAAACCCCTCGTTGCTAGAGGTTATAATATCTTCCAAAGCTGAATCTATCTGTATTCATGATTTGAATGACCTTACCCTACAAATCATATTTGATGCTTGGTGGACTTTAATGAATGTGGACTCGAAGCTTTCAATTGCTTGGTTTAAGTCTAGACCTGCGCCTTTGTGGCAACTCTATTTGCACTAGAAAATTGAGGAGACCAATAGCCCTGGCATCATATGTATCATTTGTCATCAAGTTCTTTGTCATCCATCAGAACATGGTACCAGCTCAATGGGGAATCACTTGCTGGCAAAAGGGCACATCGCAAAGTGAAACGAATTAACCGAGTCAGAAGTATCTGCATTGGCAAAGTCAATGGTCAATGAAACAGCATAGGCTATGCTGAAACGACAAGCAAGTCGAGGAATTACAATCATAAGGTGCCAATGGAAATTTTTATTTCACCTATTGACCTGAGCCATATTAACGGTAATTGCAAACAAAATGATCCAAACAGGCTGATAAGAACTTTGAAACTGCCACATTCCAGCAAGACACCTGGAATCACTACCTCATGTTAGGATTTGTTTTGGCTTACATTCCATGGAATACTATATCAAACCACAAGCTATGACGGTCATATAATGCACTTCGCGGCGATCTTGTGCTACCATGCGCCAGCATTCTTAGTAACATTCGCTGGAGGGACTACTCACTGACAGTGGATGCAATTTAGACGAAACTGCCATCAAGAAATAATGTTACTTTAGCTTAAGATGGCTGGACATCAATGATTAAATTGGCCATAACGTCAGTCAGTGCTTCCTATATGAATCGAAATTGGTCTTTGCTTGAAGTGTAAGTTGCTTTCGATGAGGTTGATTACCACTTCTTTTCATATTAAAAAAGCTAACTGAGGATAATAGATCAAGGGTCAACATACTGGCGCAAGGCTAGCCATACATTTGAAAGAAGTAATGCAGCATTATGAGCTTACTGACGGCACTTTAATTGGAATTTCGACTGATAATGATTCATTAAAAGTACTCGATGATCTGGTAACCACAGTTAACACGTGAGGCGTCCGGAAACAAATGGCCTGCATGGTGAAACCACAAACCATGTATGCGGTACAATATTCAGCGTGCTTTAGGTGCATTCATGCACAGTCTCGGGGAAAAAGGCCTCACCAAGTCGCAGGGAAGCCTATGAGCACTATCAACAATTTGGAGAGAATACAAGCACAGACATTGGGAAGAGTCACAGACTGCGAAAGGAAGGCAATGCTAGAATCAGCAAGGTGTCAGCCATGATGCCAGGTTTAGCGAAGATAATTGAGAAAGTACGTATTTGAAGAATTTTTGACAGTACTGAAATTCACCTTTGTATAGGAGCGAATGCTTGCAGTTTTGATTATGCTATCACCTGGTAGTCAAAAGGAGTCCCTTGACTGTCAAAAAGCTTAAGTATGCATCACAATAATACCTATTATAGATCTGAAAACACCGTGGAATTCGACGCAAGAGTTGCTTGAGTGAGACTACCGAATATGAGAATTCACCTGCAAGTAACTTAACCATCCCCAATACAGCAAATACCGGCCACTCTTCACAACACAAGATGAATGGATCGTTGTCAAGTATGTCATGGAAGTCCTAAGTCTATTTCCATACTGAACCCTGTGGATGTTAACAAGGTATATGACTACTCTGCATCACATTATCACTGTATACAATGACATGGTCGATCATCTGGATGGTGTTATACGAGAATTGGCCAAGAAGAAGTCCCACTGAAAGGTAGACGTATACTTCGCCGAGAAGATTGCGTGACAGAAGCTGTCCAAATTTTGTTCTGAAGTAGCTCCAACGACCAGTCTGCTTCTCATTTGAGCACATATCCTTGATACTTGTCGAGCGCTGCGATTGTTTTGGAAGTGGGACAAGGGAATGGATATCAGTCCTGATAATGAGACTTCGTATTCCACTCAATGTTGGGAGGCATGTCTGAAGTAGGTGGAGAACGAATAGTGTGCCAAACACCTGCTGCTATCAGTCAATAAACCCGAAAGTGTTGCGAGTGACAACCCCTTCTCCTCCCCAACGGCGTCTGGATCTGCTCAATCTTTCTTTGATCCATATGATGTGTCCAGTTATGATGATGATTACAAATTGCCTAAAAATGTGGCCGAAAAGACACCTGGACTCCATGATCGCGAATCATGCTAATTGACAGCCGCCAGGCTCTATTTGAATTCACCACCTGAATCCCCAAAGAACAGGGGGCAAGTTACTCCAAACCGTATTGACTACCACTCCGACCCCATTGAGCTTCACAGTAGATTTTGGTTGCCTGATATTACTGACTGGTGGCAGCAGCAACAAGAAACACCCTCAAAGTACACTGATTTCTCCAATATGGAACACAACGTATTGTCTATCATACCACATGGTGTCTGCGTGGAGGCCAGTTTTTCACTTGGGCGAGATGTTATCAGATTCTGGCAGACGAAAACCACAGTGGGGACCCTTTGCGAAAACAGTCCTTCCCAGGCAGCGTGTATGAGCCAATAACGGGATAGTGCCAGACAATGATCCTGTGTTGGATACGATGGAAGTTGAAAACGACATAGAACTGATGACAGAAGCAGAGGAAAGGAAATTGCACAGAATGGCCAAGGTCAATAACTTTTTGGAGATGTGGCAGGGCAGTCAAAATCTCCATGCTACCCAGAAGGCATCACGCACTCAAAATACACTGATGACAGTCATAGGATACGTTTTGGATACTGAAGAGATCATTAATGCATTCTGGACAATCTTTGAACTTCATGGTGCAGCTGCATTTAAATTGTCAGAAAGATCACCTCTGCCACCACTATTGTCTGCAAAGGACCTCCTTGGAGGACAAACTCAAATATTGAACGTACGCCGAATCAAGCAAATGTGCCGACATCCGGCAGGAAGTGATGACGATAGCCCACCAGAAGTTATTTCTGATACCGAAAATTGGCTTAACTGGAATGGTGACCTGGATAACCCAAATGTGGGCGAAGAAGACTGGGAAGCAGATGATGAATCCAATTTAGAGCAAGATAATAGCATCAAGGATTCAGTATCCCCGGCGCAGCGAAATGTGAGTGCCGCACCAATTGTTTCCGGATTGATCTGGCCATGATGAAGGTCAAAGAAAATGGCTGAAAAGATGAACCTGATGGTCAGTGCCAAGCAAATGAGAAGTAATAAGTGAAACAAGAAAAAGTAGAACAGCATAGGTGAATGATTTTTCACCTGAATCTATATCTTGCTTGCTTGACCGAGAATGTCACCTAGAGAAATACCTTGGGAGAATAATAAGCAGTCGAATGTAAATATTTGTTCTTTAGCTGTAATATAGCTGGCAAAATGCACAATTCAGCGAGATATATAAATTTCAACATAATGAGAGCAACTTGTACGAGAAGATTACTGGGCCTAGCTTTGCTATCGGACCCTTTCTAAATAAGTCTGAACTGCAGCTAACAAGCTGATTAAATTATGAATGGAATCATTGCTGTCAGCAGATTTTGACATGACAATACATTAAAATGAGCGTCAACTGAGCATCAACAATTGTTCGTTTTGCATCATTGGTAATATCAGTTGTAAATGGTTGCAGACTGTCGTAAATGGAGTATTGGCTGACTTTGTAAGCCAAACAAAGAGCGGCATGCTCCCTGCCACATCATGAGACTGAGCATCAACGGAGCGTCAACAATTTTTGGTCTTACATCTTCGGTAATATAAGTGGCACTAGATTATAAGCATATATAATCAGCTATTTGGCAGCTTCTATAGGCAGATAGGGAAGGTATATTCCCATGACAGCCTCCCAGATAATAACAAGTTATTTCATTACAAAGCTGCAATATAGTGTTTGTTGGGCATTTTAGCCAACAAAAATGGTCAAAACTTCGTGTATAGATAATACCGGTCACATCGCGCATTCATTAACCACGGTGCAAGGCCAGATATTATCAACGCTCTGTTGATACTCATTTTTAAGACGGGGCAGGGGGCGAGTTACTTTCTTTTTCACCTATAAAGGCGGTCAATATGACTATATGACTATTAGTAACCTGTTGCCCCACAGATTACCCAGGATGCAGCACTAGCAATCGTTGATGCTCCTTTGACGCTCATTTTTAGGATGGGGTAGGGAGCGTTTCTCTGATTGTGTTCATTCTACAGGCTGCCAATAAGTTCAAAAATGACAACAATGTACAAGCATCTATCTTTTGGGATTACCAGTAGGATATATGAATGCGACCATAAATAGAGAACCTGAAATTGAAAACTGGGAATTGAAACTGACGGGTTGAGCCAACCCCGGCAAAACCCGTGGGTAGACGGGTACAGATATGGGTTTGGCCCGCCAAGAAGCAACAGTTCAGGTTTTTGGACAGGTCTGGAACAAAACGGACCCATGTTTGTGGTCCAATCCCGGACTGCTGCCGGTTTACCTGAACCTGTAGCAAATACCAGAAGGTACTCATATGATGTCAGGTTCTGGGAAGGCCAAGTCGGACACAGGTATACTCGGTGTTGCATCTGCCGCGAAGCTAGATTCATCACCTATACTGAAAGCAACGCCTGTTGCTCCCGTAGGCTTTTACCACTGTATAGAGCCTCCTCGGCTAATCACCACTTAGATATCGGATTTGGACGAAGACATTCTGACGGCTCCTGCGTCAGCCAAGGAATAAATAGGCAAGCTGTCATTTCACCATCATATCTCAGTGAAAAGTAATTTTTATATCAATTTAGCTGGGTATGAGCTTTTTGTTTATTTTAATGACCAAATAGTGAGGCAAGATATTTCGTCTATGCATGTTGAAGGGTCGAAAGCACAATGCGAACGTTCTAGAATCCAAATTAGGTTGCAAGATGGCCAATCAGCTGGATTTTAGTTTGCTGATTAGTGTTAAGTGAGAAAGAAATAGCGACATTAGTGATAATATATACTAACAAAATTTATCTGAGTGATGTTATTCGAGTCATAGAAGGTGAGGTCAGTGTGCAATACAAATCTGTCTACATTACCCTCCACACAGACCAGGTACAGATGGTTCAGAGAGTTGAAGTTGTTTATCGTACGTCGTGGAAAGCAACAAGACAGAGCTGGGTGAGGAGAGGTGCGGAAGTCGAGCAGAAATATTCAAACATTAGTGAAATGATCTACATGGCGTCCATTGCCGGCTGACTGTGCGGGAATGCGATAGAGCCACATTATCTCTCACTCGCATAACATGCATGGAGGTTGATCAGAAATCCAGAGGTCACAAAGCCTCGGGATGCAAACAACAATAATTGGAAACGCAATCCTGGATTTCAATCAGGAGTATACCATTTGTTGCATAAAATGATTGAATGTTGAAAGGCTGTTTGTTGTTTCCCCATTCTAAAAATCAGTGTCAATGCAGCGTCAATGAGTTTCAGTATTTTGCAATCGACAATCAAAGTACAGCATTGTCACATTACTCCAAAGTAAATGTATTGGTCGACGTTATAGCCCCAATCGCACAGGACACGCTCGTGACCCCTTCCTACCAATGAGTGTCAACGCAGTCTCAACCATTTTTAGGTTTACACATTTGACAATTCAAGGGCTACATTGTCACATAACTCCAAAGTGTATGTGGTAGTTGGTGTTATAGCCAAAAAGGCAAAAAACAGGCTCATTGCCCCATCCTGAAAGTGAACGTCAACGATTGTTTCCCTTGCAATATGGATAATCCTATGGTTGTCCGGCAACATTAACCCATAATCAAACTATTGGCCCCCTTCATAGGCTAAAACTCTTCGTACAACATTGCTACGGTGTTCTAAATGTCAGCTTCAACTTATCATCAACGGAGCATCAACGAGGTAAGGTCATGCAACATGCAGAATCCAACAGCTGTGCATCAACATACACCGATCATCACCGTATAGGCCCCCTTTGTGGGCAAAAATCCCACTAACAATTCCGCAACTGCCTCTTAAAAATATGTGTCAGCTGAGTGCCAAAAGGTTTTGTGGGGCTCAGCAAGCTGCACAGCAACACAATGCCTTGGGTCGTTCGTAAATACCATTCTTAACAGTCGGTCTTTTCAGTATGATCCTGTATACAACTTATCAACTATGCATGCAGTGTCTCACCGGTCTTTCTTTTATTTTGCATGTAGCTCAAAGTCATTATTTAAGCACCAGCATTCTACTCAATAATAATGTCCCCATTGACCGTCTCTCAACGGGAATTTCACAGTCTTCAACATCCCAGAGCCATGGCAGATTCCCACTTTTTGAATTCCCCACTGCTGGAGGTTATGATATCTTCCAAAAATGAACAAGTCTTTATTCGCGATTTCACCGAGCTTACTGTACACATCATATTCGACGCTTCGTGGGCTTCAAAGAATGTGGGTTCAAAACGTCTTATTAGTTGGAAAAATTCTAGACATGTGCCATCATGGTGCTTCTAATTGTACTACAGAATTGAGGAAACCAACAGCCCTATCAATATATGTATTGTTTGTCATCAAGTTCTTCGCCATCCATCAGAGCATTGGACCAGCTCCATGTGGAAACACTTGCTATTAACAGTGGGCGTTGCAAGGTTAAATGAATAGACACAGTCGGAAGTTTCTGAATTGACAAGTACAACCGTTGACGAAATAGCATTGCCATCTTGCAGAGACAAGGCAGTTGTGGAATTACAATTGTAAGATCACAAAAGAAATTCATATTCGACAGTTTGGTCTTACTTATATAGGCATTGTTGACAGACACCACAGTCCAAACTGGCAGCAAAGAACTTCCTAACTTCCGAATTTCACCAAGATACCTTGAATCACTACCTCATGTTAGAATTTGTTTGAGCTCACATGCCTTGGATCGCAATCTCAAACCTTGAGCAACAACAGTCATATAATGCATCACACAGTGAGCTGGTGCCAGCACTCTTAGTAACCTTTGTTGGAGGGAATACTCATTGTCAGTTGATACAATTAAGAAGCAATTGCCGTCAAGAAATAAAGTTAGCTTAGCTTTAGACGGGTGGACATCAACAAAGAAATTGGCGATTACATCTCTCATTGCTTACTATATGGATCGAAATTGGACATTGTGAGAAGTACGACTCGCATTCGACAAGGTAGAACACCTGTTCTTTTCCTTTATCGAATGCTAATTAAGATGACTAGTTCAAGGGTCAACATACTTGAACAAGGCAAACCATATATTTGAAGGAGGTTCTGGATCGTTTTGAGCTTACCAATGGCTATTTACTAGGAATTATAACAGATAATTCTTCTTCAAATTACTCGATGACTCGGGAACTGCAATCAACCCTTGATGCCTCTGGTATCCTGTGACCTCCAATGAGAAGCTACGTACCATGCATGGTGCATGTCATGCAGCTTTGTTTGGGTTCATTCATGAGCAGTCTCGGGGTCAAAGGCCGCACCATGCCTTGGTAAGGCCATGAGCGCATTCCGCAATTTGGAGAGAATCACAGCACAGACATTGGGAAGGGACAAAGACTGCGAAAAAAGGGCAATGCTAGAATCCAGAAGGTGTCAGCTCTTCGGCCGGGTTTGGCAAAGATATTTCACAAACTATGTATTTCAAGACATTGTGAATGACCTGAAACTGACATTCATAAAGCAGAGAATGCTTGCAGTAATGATTATGCGAACTCCTGGTCGTCGAAACAACTTCGTTGACTGACAAAAAGCCGAAGTACGAATCGCAGTACAACCAATTATGGATATGAATACACCATGGAATTCGACACTGGAGTTGCTTGTGCATGCCTACCAAATGTGAGATTACACCTGCGAGTGGCTCAAGAATCCAAAATACAGTGAATGCCTGCCACTCTGCCCAACACAGCATGAATGGACCATCATCAAGTACGTCATGGAAGTTTTAAAGCCTTTCCAATACTGGACCCTGTGGATGTCGAAAACGTACAGTTACTCTGCATTATGTCATCACTGTCTACAATGACATGTTTTCTCACATGAATGGTGTTATGCGAACTTTGGACAAGAAGAAGACACAATGGAAGGAAGACTTATACTTTGCCGTGAAGGTTGCCCACCAGATGCTGTCCAAATAGTATGCCGAAGTCACTCCACGACTGGTCTGCTTCCCATTTCAGTGTATATCCTTGATCTTTTCAGAAAGTTGGGATCATTGAGAAAGTGGGACAAGGTGATGGATACGAATTCTGAGGACAAAACGTTTTGTACTACCCAATACCAGGAGGCAATTCTGAAGTATATAGAGAATGAATACTGCGCTCAACATTGACGACTGTCTGTCATTTAAGCTGAAAATATTCAGCAAAGCAACTTCTTCCCCTCTGCAAAGGCATCTGGATTTGGTCAATCATCTTTTGATTCATAGGATTTGTCTAGTGATGATGACGAATACTTAACGCGTAAATGTGTGGCAGAAACGACATGCCGATGAAGCGATTCTGGAGCATGCTTATTGTCTGCTGCTAGGCTTTATATGAATTCTCCATCAGAATCACCAAAGAACTGGGGGCAAGTTCATCCAAATGTTGATGGTTACCACTCCGACCTGAAGGTGATTAGTAGTACATTGTGGTTACCGTATGACACCGACAGATGGCACCAGCAAGCAGAAACACACTGAAAGCATGTCGATCTCTCCGCTTTGGATCATGACATGGTCTCTATCATACCTCATGGTGTCGGAGCAGTGGCCAGTTTTTCCCTTGGGCGAGATGTTATTGGCTTGAGACCGTCTCAAGCCACTGGCAAGATGCTCAGGGAAACAGTCGTAGTTAGGCAGTTTGCTTGAGCCAATAACAGCATATTGGCAGGCAATTGTGCAGTGTTGGGTACTGCGGAAACTGAAAACAACTTCGAATTGAACACACAGGTGGAGGAAAGAATATTGCATACAATCCCCAAGGTCCACGACATTTTGGAAATGTGACAGGGTTGACAAAACATACGTGCTGCACAGAAGGAATCTAGCGCTCAAAACAAGCAAATGACGACGGTAGGATACATTTCAGATACCGAAGCGATCATCAAAGCATTCTGGTCAAACCTTCAACATGATGGTGCAGCTGTATTTAAATTGTCAGAAAGATCACTTTTGCCACCAGCTTTGTCTGCAAAGAACCTCCTTGCAGGACGAACTCAAGTAGTATACGTCTGCTGAATCAGAAGAATCGACTATCATCCGTCTGAAAGTGATGACAATAGCACCCCCGAAACCATTTCCGACACCAAAAGGTGGCTAAAATCGAATGGTGATTTGGATAATCCAAACGATAGCGAAGACCACTGTGAGGCACATGATAACTCTGACATGGAGCAATGCAGTGGCCTCAAGGCTTCAGAAATCTTGGAGCACCACGTTGTGAATGCCATGCCAAATGTTCCTGGATTGATTTGGCCAACGCAGAAGGCAATGAAACAGGCTGAAAAAGTGTTGGTGACTGTCAGTGCAATGGAAACAAGGAGGAATATGGGAAACAAGAAAAAGTAAAACAGATTAGGTCAGTATGATTTCTCCAGGTGCTATATATTGCTTGGAAGAGAATTTCACTTAGAGATATGTTCCTGGACAATAGTGAGCAGTTGCATTAGGATATTTGTGCATAAAGAAATCTATACCTAGCGAAATGCAATAATCAAACAGATATATCAAGTTTGGTAGAATGAGAGAGGCACGTACAAGAATATTTCTGGGCTTGGGTTTACCAACAGGCTGCTTCTCAATTAGCCAGAGATGCAACGACTGAGTTCAAACAATTATTTCTACTATTATTGATGGTATTAGAAATTCACTATAAAAGACTTCAAAATTAGCATCAATGGAGCATCAATGATATTCAGTCCTGCGTCCTGGGTAATCAGACCGCCAATAGATTGCAAATAGTCATAAAGAATTTTCTGGCCGCCTTTATAGGAAAAACAGATTGTAGTACCCACTCTGCACCATCATGGAAATGAGTGTCACCGGAGTGTCAACGATTAATCGTCGTGTATCTTGGGTAATCTTGGTGGCAACTGGTTGCAGACAGTCATAAACAACATATTGGCCACCTTTATAACAAAAAGATGGAATTACATACTCCCTGTCCCATCTTGAAAACGAGCATCAACGAAGCGTCAAGGATTGTTGGCCTTGCATCATGATTGATCACAGCATGATGTGGTTATTATTGTCTATATACATCATTTCAACTGGTTTTGTAGATCAAAAGGCTCAGGGGCACTTGGTGGTACCTCTGTAAATGAAATAAATTGTTACTGTCCGGGAGGATGCAGGGGAAATATCCTGTACATCTTTGACTATAAAGTAGTGTTAGCAACGGGTCCGGGTAACCCGGCAGCAGTCCGGGTTTGGACCGTAAAAACGGGTCGGTTCGGTTCCAGAATCGTCCAAAACCCCGACCCGCAGACTCTTGGCGGGTGAAACCCGGACCCGTACCCGTCAACCTGCGGGTTGCGCCTGATTTGGCTAGACCCATTGGTTCCAAACTCCGGTTCTGCATTTCGGGTTTCACATTTATGGTCGCATTCAGATATTCTACTGTTAATCGTAAAATATTGACATTGGTACGTCACAGTTCATTTTTGACGTATTAGCCACCTTGATGTGCAAAACAAGCATACTCACACGCCTAACCACATCCTGAAAATGGGCATCAACATAGCGTCAACGATATTTGGTCTTGCATCTTCGGTAATATGCGTGGTGCGTGATCACAAACATCCATACAGAAGGATATGACAGCCTTTATAGGCAGATATGTACGGGATATTCTAGCCACATCCTGCGGGACGGTAACAACTTGATTCATTTACAGAGCTACCACTAAGTATTCTTGAGCCTTTTAGAGTATAATAACAGTCAAAAGGATATATATAGACAATAACCGCCACATCGCGCTGTGATTAACCATGACGGAAGGCCAACAATGGTTGACACTCTGTTGACGCTCATTTTGAAGATGGGGCAGGAAGCGTTTCACTTTCACTTTTGCCTATAAAGGCAGCCAATAATCAGTTTATGACAATGTACAACCTGTTGCCCCCCAGATTACCCATGATACATGACCAAAAATCGTTGACGCTCCGTTGACGCTCATTTTCATGATGGGGCATGGAGGGTATTGCAATCTGTTTTGCCTAGAGAGGCAGCCAAAAATTCCTTTATGACTGACTACACCCTATCAGAGGTGTCATTTCCCAGGACGCATGACCAAAAATCGTTGACGCTCTGTTGATGCTCTGTTGACGCTTATTTTCATGATGGGGCAGGGAGGGTATTGCTATCTGTTTTCCCTATAAAGGCAGCCAAACATTCCTTTATGACTGACTACAACCTATCGGAGGTGTGATTTCCCAAGACACATGATCAAAAATCGTTCACGCTGCGTTGACGCTCATTTTCATGATAGGGCAGGGAGGGTATTGTTGTATGTTTTGCCTATAAAGGCGGCCAAATATTCCGTTGTGACTAACTACAACCTATCGGAGGTGTGATTGCGCAGGACGCATGACAATAAATCGTTGACGCTCCATTCACACTCATTTTCATGATGGGGCAGGGAGGGAATTGCTTTTTGTTTTGCCTGTAACGGCGGCCAAGAAGTCCTTTGTGACTGACTACAACCTAGCGGAGGTGTGATTTCCCAGAACGCATGACCAAAAATCGTTGACACTCCGTTGATGCTCATTTTGCCATGGCTGTATCCACAATATGCAATCATTTATTTTGGCACAGTCCATCATTCACTTTGTTTTGGCTGCCTTTCTGGCGTTTTCATTTCCATTCTTCTTGATCACTACGTTCTTCTTTAATAATACATAGAGATATGTAATAATAATCTCCAAAATCCCGTGTCTTTCGGTTAATGCTAGTCATCAGTTGCAGGATTGCTCAATCCGCTGCTTTTGTCTTCAAAATGAATGTTAGCCGCATTACCACACAACAGATTGTGTACTAACCATCATCAGTCAGCATGTCTGGATCAAAATCGGGATCGTGCTCGGTATCCTCATCATCGTCGAAAAAGTCCGCACAGGGAAGAGCTGTATGCGAATATGTATATGCGGCCTGCAAATTGACGATTCCAGACCGTTGAGCTCCGGAAGTGTTACCGGTTGGGGCGGGTGGCATGCCGGGCGGAGGTGGAGTCAGCTCTGGAGTCCACACTCTTCCTCGGGCAGGGGGAGGTGCACCTGTTCCTTTGTGTCTCCAGCATGTCTGCGGATTCTTTGCTGTGCCATTTTGGCAAGAAAGGCAGCCAGACGTTTGGTTATGACGAAGCATTGCCGGGTGTCTTTGTATCGCAGCCTTCACCTTTTTATGCTCAGGAAAATTCAACACCCCGCGTGTTCTCTTCTCGGACCTCGGCGTGTGGTTTCTTGATGCGATATTTCATTTCTTCTATTGCGGCGCGTGAAAAGCCTTCTTTGGCCATTTTGGCCATATTCAACGCCAGGCGCATGTCGGACTGTTCCAGCTGTACCCGACCTCCTTGCCTTGCCATAGTTGCAGACATGTTGAAAACCTACAAGACATCAGTTGATGCTTCTAACAATGAAATTCGGCTGTTACCTCTACCACATACGCTTCTGTAGTCTCCTCTAAGGTGATTAAAGCCTGTTTCGTCCACTCACGGGGACGCTTATCAGGAAATTGATCTGCGAAAATCCCAGCGCTCACAACATCATGATGGTCAATTTCGCGGACTGTGCGGACAATTGCCTTTGTCGACCATGGAGGTTTCCCGGTACGGGTAGCGATCAATTCGTTACATAGCTCTCTACTGACACCCACTGTAGGTTATATAGTCAATTGACCACCGTTTGCCTCGATAAGGATATACTCTCATCCAACTGCATGCTGCTTCTTGTTTTTGCTGCTGCCAGTCTTGCGGACAATCATTAAATGTGCATCCTGGGTCATATGTTTGCTGGCTACATTGGCAGCATCGCGGTGAACTAACTTGTGTCAGCGCTCTTGTTTTGTGCCAAGAATTTCCGTATTTCATGTAGCGCCTGCCAATCTGCCGGTATTTGATCCGCTCTCACCTGGCGGAGGTGGTTGTGTATCCATAATGTGCTGGTGTGGAATAGGTGAGGAAGATGATAACGAGAGGAAGTGGGAAGCCCAGAGAACTAAATAGTTAGCTTTATGTCAGAATGGAATATATAGCAGCCAACATGATCATTATGCTCAAGATGAATCCTACTGAGTATGGCTGCAAGTTGCAGGGGTTTCCCACCGCCCCGCAATTTGCAATCAGTCAATCTGATGTTGTCTGTTTGATAACAGGGATCAATTGCGGTGTACGACCGCCAAAATCACCCAATTGCTGGATATTAATAGGATTTAGTTCACGCGAAAGGACGTCTGCTGATGTTTGTCTCAAATAATCCACGGGATATTACATAAAACTGATGCTAACAATCATTTCATCTTGTACAGTTAAGGTCATTATTCCTGATTTATTGACAGTCAAGAGAGCGATTTTGCTTTGTTCAAAATGAGTAAACGTACTAACCTTGACATGAAAGACGCAGCTTACCTCCATATTGTCCACGAGTTGCAACATCCAACATCTCGCACAACAACAAAGTCCATAAAAACTACAATGGTAAATGCTCCGAAACAGAACCTTTCGCCTCTTCCGGCGGGCAGATACGGCAAATCGACAAAGCGGTCAACCCAACGACGTCATCAAGCGAATGAAGGCAAGAGTGGCTTGGAGGCAGAGAGAGTCCGAGCCCTTGGGGCACTGCGCAGCTTCAGATCCCAAAAGAAGCTTGCGGCGGAGAAGCAACAAGAAACGCACTTCTTAAGCAATGAAGCGAAAGACAAATGGATTAAGGATTATGTGCACAGAGAAACCGCTGGGGCAAGAAAGCGAGTTGCAGATGCAGAGGCAGCGGTTCAACAAGAGCCGGACGATATGACGCATGCTGAAATAGTGGAATTGACGTTCTGAGAGCCCGAAAAGCCGTTTGAGGAAATGCTGCTGGCTATCGGAGACAGTCTGAGTGATCTTGCAAGTTCCGACGATAGGGAGGATTGGGAAGATGAGGATGTTGAAGAGACTGAGCAGGACAATTTGAGTGAAGATGATGAACCTGGCTGGGTAATGGGCACAATCCCCAAAACGGTCCAGCACCGCATGGAGATGTTTCGGCAGACGCAGATAAAGCTCAACGAATTAACTCAACCGGGATGGGAGGATGCAGCTGAGTACTTCCGTGAACAAGATTTGAAGTACGGCACCACTGAATTGAGGGTTCCGGCCGTTGTTCAGCCGAAAACAAATGATGATGCTCCGGCACCTCCACCAGCAACATTTGGAGAGCTGATGGAGAGTCTTTATATTGTCCCCAGAATATCACAAAGGCCGCAAGGGACTTCTCGACCAGGAAGTAGTCATATTAGGCTAGGTTCGGTGAAGCCGCAGTCTAAATCGAGCATACATTGTGGTGTGCCAGCAGCAGAGCCCGACTCGTGAACGTTGCTGAACGCGAAGCCAGTTGAACCAGTAAGCTTTTACCCCTGCATATAGCCTACAGCTAATTACCATATAGATATCGGATTCTGACGACGAGATGGTGACGGCTCCTGCGTCTGCAGCAGAATAGAGGTGCAAACTGTAATTTTTGACGTCTGATTGCTGTGAAAGCAATTTGTTTACCAATTTTGCTACGTGTCTGCTTTTGCTTGAGTTCAGTGACCAAATTGTGAGACATGATAATTCCTCTGTGCATTTGCAAGGGTCGAACGCACCATGTGAAAGTTCTAAAATCCAAACAGCGCTGTAAGATGACCATCACATTCAATTTCATTCTGCAAGTGACTGTTAAGTGACAAAGCAAAAGCAATATTCGTGACAAAATGTGGTAACAATATTTAAATGAGTGATGTCATACGTGTCATAGGAAGAGCGGTCAGTGCGCATCACGAATCGATCTGAACGACAACCGTCATGCCGTATTCATCCATGTATCCAACTGCATAACTCTCTGCACAGACATGGTGCACATGGTTGAGATTTTTGAAATTGCTTGTGGTACGTCATGGAAATCGAGGAGAAGGAGCTGGATAAGGAATGGTGAGGAAGTCGAGCTATATCTGCCATAAACTAGTGAAATAATCTACATGCCGTCAATTGCCAGCCGAAAGGGCAGGAATGTGATAGGGCCACGTCAGTTCTCTTTCAAATTGCGTAGGTAGCGGTTGATCAATAATTGAGAGGTAACAAAACTCCTGAATACAAACGATAATACATACAAACGCAATAATGGATGTCATAACTGTGTATTTGATTTGTTGCATACAATTATTGAGTGTACAAAGGCTGTTTCAATGTGATCAATGTGAGCGTCAACGGAGCATCAACCATTTTTGGCATGGCATCATGGAACATCCAGTAGGCTGTGCGGTAACAGTAAGTCATAATGAAACTATCAGCCGCCTTTCTATTGAACAATGGTGGCGGCAACATTTCTACTATGTCCCAAAAATGAGCTTCAACAGAGCATGGACAACTTTTGGCCTTGCATCTTGGAAAATCCATGGGGTGTGCGGTGACACTACCCCATACTCGTGCTATCAGCCGCCATTCTACGCAAAAACTCTTGCAACAACATCGCTACTATGTCATAAAAATGAGCGTTAATGGAGCATCAACGACTTTGGGCCTTGTATCATAGATAATCCTAGGGCTGTGCGGCGGCATGAAGCCATAATCGCATTGTCGGCTGCCTTTCTAGGCAAAAACGATTGCGACTACACCGCTACTATGTCCTAAAAATGAGCGTCAACGTAGTATCAACGACTTTTGGCCATGCATCTCGGACAATCCGAGGGCAGTGCAGCGATATCAACACATAATCAAACTATCGGCCGTCTTTATAGGCAAAAATGCTACTGACGACATAGTCACTATGCCTTAAAAATGAGTGTCAACAGAGCGTCAACGATTTGAGGCCTTCCATCTTGGAAAATCATGAGGCTATGCACCCACAATGATCAATAATCGTACTACCAGGCGCATTTCTAAGCAAATATGCTTCCGACAAGATCGTAACCAGGTACCAAAATGAGCGTCAACGGAGCGTCAACGATTGTTGCGCCAGCATCTCGGATAATATAACTGGAATAGAATGCAGATAAACCACAATGAACCTATCAGCAGCCTGTATTAACAAAAATGCAAGTGTCAATATCATATTTGATCCATATTGACCGAAATGACAGACAAAATGTTCGAAACTGGCAGATAAGGACTTTGAAACTTTCGAATTTCACCAAGACACATAAAATCGCTACCTCATGTTATGATTGATTTCGGCACGTAGTCCATGGAACGCTATATCAAATCTTGAGCTACGACGGTCATATAAAGCATTACGCGATGACCTAGTTCTACCGTCCGCTACGACCCTTAGTAACATTTGCCGGAGGGAATATGCACTGACTGTGGATGCAATTAAGAAGCAATTGCCAATACTAAATAAAGTTAGTTTAGCTTTGGACGGATGGACATCAACAAACAAACTAGCCATAACGTCAGTCACTGCTTACTATATGGATCGAAATTAGGAATTGCGTGAAGCTCAACTCGCTTTCGATGAGGTTGATCGCCTATTCTGTTCCCGTTTCAAAAGCTAATTAAGGATGATAGGTCAAGCGCCAACATAATGCAGCAAGGCTAGCCGTACATTTAAAGGACGTGCTTGATCGTTTTGAGCTTACCGGTGGACGTTTGCTTGGTATTACAACTGATAATGCTTCCTCAATCTACTCGATGACATGCGAGCTGCAATCAACACTTGAGGCCTCTGGAATCGAGTGGCCTGCATTGAGGAACCATATACCGTGCATGGCGCACATCATACAGCTGGCTTTAGGTGCATTCATGAGAAGTCTCGGTGTAATAGGCCGCACCAAGTCTTGGGAAGCCCATGAGCGCGATCAGCAATTTGGCGAGAATAAAAGCATAGACATTGGAATGAGTCAAAGACTTCGAAAAGAGAGCAATGCTAGAATCAACAATGTGTCGGCCATGAGACCAGGTTTAGCAAAGGTAATTGAGAAAGTACGTATTTCATGATATTTTGAAAGTACTGAAGCTGACCTTCATACAGCAGAGAATGCTTGATGTATTAATTACGCTATCACCTGGTCACCGAAACAAGTTCATTGACTGTCAAAAAGCCAATGTCCGCATCACAGTACTTGCGATTATGGATGTGAAGACACTTTGGAACTCTCCACTGGAGTTCTTCGAGCGTGCCTACCGCTTACCGGAATTAACCTGTGAGTGGCTTCAGAACCCAAAATACGCTGAATATCGGCCACTATTTACAACTCAGGATAAATGGACGATTGTCAAGTATGACATGGAAGTATTGAGGCCATTTCGATATTTGACCCTTTGGATGTCGAAGAGGCATACAGTCACATTGCATCATGTTATTACGGTGTACAATGACATGTTCAATCACATGGATGGCGTGATTCAAGCTTTGCCCAAGAAGAAGACTCCATGGAAGGAAGACTTGTTCTTCGCTGTGAAGTTAGCTCGACAGAAGCTCTCCAAATACTACGCCGAAGTGACTCCAACAACGGACATGCTTCTGATTTCCATGCACATCCTTGATCCTTTCAGGAAGTTGCGATCTTTCAGAAAGTGGGACAAGAGAATGGATATTAATCCTGAGGACGAGACATCCTACACTATACAATACCAAGAGGCCTTTTTGAAGTATGTGGAGAATGAATACTGCGCCAAACATCGATGTGGGCCGGTCAATAAACTCGAAACGGCACCGAGCAGCAATCTCGTCCCCTCTCCAACGTCTTCAGGGTCTCATCAATCATCCTTTGATCCATATAATTTGTGCAGCAAAGATGAGGAATACTTAACGCCTAACAATGTGGCTGAGACGACACCCGGACGAAGCGATTGCGCAGCCCGCTTATTAACCACCGCCAGGCTCTATTTGAATTCGCCTCCTGAAGCACCATAGAACTGGGGGCAAATCGATCCAAATCTCAATGATTACCACTCTGACCCAATGGAGGTTAGCAGTACAGTTTGGATACCATACATAACCGACTAGTGGCGACAACAGGAGGAAATGCACTCAAAGTACACCGATCCCTCCAATGTGGTGCGTGACATATTATCTATCATACCACATGGTGTCGGAGTGGAGGCCTGTCTTTCCCTTGGCCGAGATGTTATTGGCTGGAGGCATTAAAAAACCACAGGCGAGACCCTTCGCAAAAAATTTGTTGCAAGGCAGTTTTCTTGAGCCAATAACGGGATTTTGGCAGGCACTGACCCTGAATTAGATACCATGAACACAGAAAACGACTCGGAAATGAAAAAAGCAGCAGAAGAAAGGAAATTGCACAGAATGGCCAAGGTTCACAACTTTTTGGAGATGTGGCAGGGCAGACAAAACCTACGTGCTACGCAGAAGGAATCACCACGCTCAAAACAAGCAGATGACCATCGTAAGATAAATTTTGGACACGGAAGAGATCGTCAAAGCATCCTGGTCCATCTTACCACATAATGGTGCGGCTGCATTTAAATCGTCAGAACGATTACTTTTGCCACCAGCTTTGTCTGCAAAGCACCTCCTTGGAGGACGAACTCAAATCATGAATGTCCGCCGTATTCGGAGAATCAATCGTCATCCAGTTGAAAGTGACGAGGATAGCGCACCTGAAAGTATTTCGGACACTGAAGATTGCCTAAACTGGAATGGCGACTTGGATAATCCAAATGACAGCGAAGAGAATTGAGCTGCGGACGATGACTCCGATATAGAGCACCACAATTGCTTCGAGGATCCGAAATGCCCAGAGCAGCAGGATGAGAGCGCCACGCGAAATTTGCCCGGATTGGTTCGGCCGACACGGAAGTCAAAGAAACATGCCGAAAAGGTTTTAGTCACGGTTAATGGAGCCGAAACGCGGAGAATTCAAGTAGGGTAGAAAAAGTAGGACAGAATGCGTCAATGGTTCACCAGCTTTATGTAGCTTGACCGAGAGTTTCAGTTACAGATATATTATGGGCAAATGGTAAGTAGGTTGTGAATATCTGTTCATAAATAGATGTATAGCAGGCACAATGAATCTTTTGGTATGATACATCATTTTTAGTCGTGTGAGAGTGAACAGTGCAAGATAATAACGCCGCTCGGCTGTGCCACAGGGTTGAGTCTCAATCAAGCAGCAAGCCAACCGGTACAGTCAAATCAGGATGAAAACAATTATGGACGGCAGCAGATGTTGAATGGACAATACATTAAAATGAGCGTCAACAGAGTGTCAACGATTTGTGGTCGTGTAAGTACGGTAATTCACTAGTGACTTGGTTGTTGTTATGCATAACGGATGTATTGGCAGCTTTTATTGGCAAAAGAGATAGCAACGTGGTCACCGCCCCAATCTTAGCATGAGCATCAACGGAACGTCAACGATTTGTGGTCTTGTAAGTACGGTAATTCACCACTGACCTGGTTGTTCTTATGCATAACGGAAGTATTGGCAGCTTTTATTGGCAAAAGTAATAGCAACACGGTCACCGCCCCATTCTTAGCATGAGCGTCAATGGAGCTTCAACGATTTGTGGTCTTGTAAGTATGGTAATTTCCCAGTCACTTGGTCGTTGTTATGCATAACGGACGTATTGGCAGCTTCTAGTGGCAAAAGAGATAGCACCAGGGTCACCGCCCCATTCTTAACATGAGCGTCACTGGAGTGTCAACGATTTTTAGCTTTGCATCTTGAGTAAGTTATGTTCCGATTTGTTGCAGACATCCATTTATGCAATATTGGCAGCCTTTACTGGCAAAAACAACAGCGAAATGCTCCCAGCAGCATCCTGAAAATGAGCGTCAACGGAGCATCAACAGTTTTAGGACTTGCATATTTCGTAATCAACGCATCGCACAGATTTTCACGTGCATAACTGTATTATTGACCACCTTGCTAGGCAAAAATACCATATATCGAAGGTGAAACACAGATACCAAATTAATCGATATTGCAAACTGCTCAACAAGCAAAAGCACATTGTTGGTTGCTGAAAATGCGATTTTGATAAGATACTATTAACACACTGCAAATACAAGAGCCTTATATGAATCAATAGATGGACTCGCTGGGCGACCCGCTGACAACCCACCCAATTCAGACGAGATGGGAGTTTACCATGGAACCATACCGGAGTGGGCAGTTCGGGTTTATTGATGACCTGGACCGGCAATTTGACAACGGTTCGGTTTGGACCCGGACCCTGACCCGAAGTGACGGTCCGGAACCGTTGCTAACACTAATATAAAGGCTGCCATATCCTTGTTTATCAATTCTTGTGATCAACTGCTACTGATATCACTGAAGAAGCTATAGCAAAAATCGTTGACACTCCATTGACGTTCATTTCCAAGATAGGGCAGGAAGTGTGCAGCATTCTCTACTGTCTAAAAAGGTGGCTAATACTATTTTTCTGACTATGTACAACCTGTCGCTCTCCAGATTACCTACGATACATGACCAACAATCATTGACGCTCTGTTGACAATCATTTCCAGGATGTGGTAGGGTGTGTGTCGCTGTTCATTTTGATCATCATGTCGCCCATTACATCCAAAACAGTTAGCAATGTACCAATGTCAATATTTTGCATTTAACAGTAGCATATCTGAATATGACTATAAATAATGAGACCCAAAATGCATAACCGGAGATTGGAACTGACAGGTCTAGTCTAACTTGGCAAAACCCGCAGGTTGATGGGTACGGGTCCAGGTTTGGCCAGCCAACAGGCAGTGTGTCAAGTTTTCGGAAGGGTTTGCAACCAAACCAACCCGTATTGGAGGTCCAAACCCAGACCTCTGACAGCTTACCCAGACCTGCTGCAAACACTCAATGCAACCGCGATCACCTGGATGCAATGGTAAGAAACTGTTGAGCTGATTGGAAGTATGGATATCACTATGCCAAGGACTATGATGTAACTTGCCTCATTTGTAGTTAGCACCATTAGTCATCAATCGACCTTATGTCGATGCGACATGTCTCGTTACACAATACAATAGACACACCTTCGCATATGCCCGCACACACTCGACTACTCGAGCACATGCCACCGTACAACAGGTTATGAGCCCTTGCGTTTAAAATGGGAACCGACGATCAATAGTTCCATTTTCGTTTGTCGAGTGGACATCGTCACGGAGAAGCGTCTCCACAAGCTAACCAATTGCCCCGCACCCCACCGTACTTCGAACGGCGGCCGCTGGACGTCACCCGTACAGTCTGAGAGACTACGATAACTGACGATTGCGATATAACATCTCGCTACAGGATGAGTTCGACTACAATCACCATCACCAAGTTCAATGGCACGAACTATGCACAATGGGCAACCGAGATGGCCCTACTTCTCGAGCAGAAGCAAGTGTATGGTATCATCAAAGGATACGACGACAAGCCGGAAGAGCCAGCAGCAAACGCGACCGCTACAGAGAAGGCCGCTTTCAAAGACTGGATGAATCGCCATGGTGTTGCCAGATCGACTATCCTACTCGGCATGGAGCCGAGGATTCAAGCGGAATACACAGTTGTCGAGGATGCGAAGACGCTTTGGGAAAAGCTAGCATCAGCCTACAAGTCAAAGTTGAAGCTCAACATCTTCCAGATTACGGAAGACCTTTGGAGCATCAAGATACAGGACTGCGGAGATGTCGACAATTAGGCATCACAGATCGATCGGAAAGTCAAGGATTACAATCTCAGCGCAGGACCGACAGCACCATCGACCACTGACACTGATGCTACCGATATGGACTCTGCAAAGACAATCGCCAAGATGAGTGAGCAAGAGCACATCTTCTACCTCCTTCGCGGAATCCCAAGGAACGACGAATGGAAAGTCTTCCTGGAGCTCATGATGGACAAAAACGCCACGATGACCGCCACGCCCAATGAGATCGTCACCAAGCTCGTCGAAAAGGAAGCTGCAATCAAGAGAGAGAATGGGCTCGCTCCAGAAGCTCTGCTCTTTGCAAAGATAGGTGGCAGAAGCGGCAGAGGCGGCAAAGTCGGCAAAAGTCCAAAGAGGGATAAGAGAGATAATAAGGACGATAGGAAAGAGAAGGATTTCCGGAAGTGCTTTCATTGCCACCGGCGAGGGCACACCACCGAGAACTGCTTGAGCAAGCAACGCGGCGATCCTTCAAAGGCTGCCGACACTGCAGCAAAAGCATCAACTGAGACTACTTCGACTATCACGACTTCGATCGAGAACTATTGGATGGTGGCCAGCTCAAGTGCTTCATCCAATGATTGGTTCATCGATTGCAGATGCACGACTCACATCTCCGGCCTTCAATCAATGTTCATCACCTACACCGAATATCCTCCGAATACGAAGAAGGTGAAGGGATACAATGGGGTCACATCGTTTGCATCCGGATATGGAAGTGTTAGGTTGACTTGCCAGCTGCCAGATGGAAAG
>Ga0307514_10000285_pt1 | contig 129015 bp, 141 predicted proteins | sample 16_EM_MG_FD_203088 | JGI IMG/M metagenome (GOLD analysis project Ga0307514, IMG submission 203088) | Populus trichocarpa ectomycorrhiza microbial communities from riparian zone in the Pacific Northwest, United States - 16_EM | ecosystem: Host-associated > Plants > Roots > Unclassified...
TACGGTTGCAAACGAGGTCAGAGTGATCGTACGTGTATATGTGTATGGTAAGATTCTCGGTAAGGATCATGATCCTCACGAGCAGTCTATTTAAGGTTGTCGCTTACCCGGCCGCATGACGTGCCGGTGTGCCAACCCTAACCTCTAGTCTAAGACCTCGCCGTTACACTATACTTACTAGGCGTGCTGTCTATCCTATGGTGCAGTGCGGATTCTGTTTCTTCTTCCAGACCCATTTGGTTTCAATTGGCTTGACTCGCAATTGCCTTGCTTCCCGGACTTTGATACTGGTGACTGTGTTATTCAGCACGATCAATATGCATTCCCGTTTCATTCCTCGTTTCCAGTCGTCGTGTTGGGGCAGTCAATGGCCTCCGTGTCTGTCATTGAGTCACTGTTGACGGCCGTTGATGCGGGAGCCTTTGCCAAGATAATAAGTGCAGTTGGGACATCTTGACCTTACTTCTTGTGAGACCATTTGTGTGTTGTGGCTGTGGTCGCCATGACTTCTTGATGATGACCACCGTTCCACAAGCGTGGTCATTTCCATGGCGGAGATGTCCATTGTCGAGGACCGTATCCCTCCACAGCGGTGGTGAATCTTCCCTATCTGGAGCACGTGATCTCACACCTGCTCTTGCAGACTGAATCCGGCAGTTGGAAGCGTTGGGGAGGGTGTGATTGGTATCATCGTCAGTATAGTCATTATCACCACTTCCATGGCCTTCACCAATTTGGCTGGTTCCTGCGTTGTCATGGACAAGTCCAAATGCACCCGGTTCAGAGTCTTGAGCTTGGAGAAATCCATCTCCACTGTTGATTTCCCGGATATATTCCGTCTTGTCTGGTAGCTCAAAGATATCTCTGTTGACTCCTTGTAGGCATGAAGCATGTGAATTGCCCTCCTAGTCAAAATTGACATCGGACTGCGATCTTACTACTCGGAATGCGAGGTCCGATATGCACCACAGTCTAGTCCAATTGTTCACCTAACTTACCGTCATACATGGCTTGGATCTTGAGATGAATTTTCCCTGGCATTGTAGCTAAGTGATAGGTGGACTGGCATCACAGCCGAATCGCAGCAGATGGTGGAGAGGAGCTTGGTACAAGATTTCTTTGTCATCATTGTCGTGAGAGGCATTACCAAATGCGTGCAGCATCTTGGATGGAGTTGGATATGGTGCTTGATAGCCGTCGCCATCATCTCTTTTAGTTAGGCCTGTGTTTGGTGTTTGCTGTCAGTTGTAGACTGCGGTATTGATTTTTCCCCCCAAAAGACAAGCGGCCCAACCGAGTCAAGCATCATAGATCGTGCTTTCTCGGTGATGTCATGGATCATGCATTAGGCAACACCATTCTTCTGGCGAATGTAGAGAGGACATGGCTCATATGTCTTTTCATGAGCAGCGAGCACCAGTCGAATGGTCAGGTTGTCGTATGCTCCGCGGCGATCATCCCACCCAAATCATTTCACTTTGTATCCCTAGGAGTCAACTGGGACCTGAAATGAGTGGTAGGCTGAAGTGCACGATTTTGACTTCATATCTTGAAGGATACGAACAGATGTCTAGCATGTGTAATCGTCGATGACTAGTATGTAGTAGCAATGGCCTGCGGAGTTGGGCGTGGAGAATGGTACACACACATCTGAATGTACAAGTTCAAATGGCTTTGTAGTGCCCATGGTCTTGACATTGAACATCTTCTGCTTGTGCTTCGCCTGGATGCCTGCGGTGCACATGGGGACGTCTTTTGTATATCCCTCAATCAGAGATCGTAGGGTACTAAGATAAATGTGGGCTCAACGGCGAGGCCAATGTCGTGATTCTGATATTGTGAGAGGCCTCCAAGTTGGGTTTTGAGATTCGGTGGCAGATGGACATTGAGGTACGGTGCTGGCTGCACTTGGAGTGGTGGTGTGGAGTCGGCTTATAGTATGCTCGGTGGAGTGTGCAATTGATAGTAAAGTGAGATGTGCGCTCAATGATGGCATGGTGTATCGTGCGCTCGATAATGGTATGGTGGTATGTGTGCTCAATGATGCTCTCTTGCTCCATATCATGCGGCTTCTTGAATTGGACTTTGTAGACATGCTTGGTACTGTCGAAGTAAGTGCAGTGGGAGGGATGTGATATCGAGGTCAGTGACCTGATTCCTTGTGATGGTGTTTGATCAAAATGATATGGTGCACTTCCTGTGGCCAAATGTGGATGTGTACCCGGCTGTGTCCAATTGATTGATGGAGAGAAATAAGAGCCGGAACGTAGGTATGCAGGAAGCTGTGACTTCGTACCACGGTGCAACATTAACGAGTCTATGTTGGCATACTGTGACTTTATCATCATCTCCAAGCTCAAGGACTGTTAGCTAACGAAGTTTCTTTATTGAGTTGAACGTGCTGAAGAGATTGCACATATGGTGAGATGTTTCAGAGTCGGGGACCCGTGCAGCTGGAGCGTAGGCTGCGGTGAGTGCGATTGAATATTTGGCTAGACCGATCAGTTGGCGATCACCTGCTGTAGCAAGCGATGTGGGTGCTGTGCTGTTTTTGACTTTGTTGCGTTGATACTGGGCTCCAATGAAATGAATGTGATCCGCTTTGAAGTGTCCTCTGAGACCATAGTAATGGCATGTTCGCTTGTCATTACTGGAGTTGTTTGTATCGGCATTGTCGATTTCAGTGCATTATCTCTTTTCGCATGCCTCTGTAGTATCATTGTCCATTTTGCAGTATGTGTATTTGTCCTTCTGGCGTCTGTTGCCTTGTCTGGCTCCTCATCCGGCACCATTTCCGGTATGGCAATGGCCACTGCCGCAACCCCGATGTCTGCAATGGGTGTATAGAGCCGCTCTGGTGGACATACCACCAATGTCTTTGTTTAGGGTTGTTCACTCGGCATATTCTCTGAGCAAATCCACAGAATGCTGGGCTTTGGGTGCGGGGATCTGCTGTGCAAGGGTCAGGATGGTCGTTTCATATGAATTAGATAGGGTAGGGAGGAGAGGTGCCTTCATGGCATCAACGGTGGGAATATCGGTGGTGCCAATTAGCTTCGTGTGGAAGGTGAACAATTTTGTAAAGTACTTGGTGACTGTATCGTCTGGCGATTGGCGAGAGGCAGAATGCTTCCACCAGGCATGTGTGCAGCCGAGTTTGGTTAAGGCATTGTCATGTCGGTCTCTAAGTGCTTCCCACATTGCCACAGGGTGGGTAATATCATCGATGAGTGAAAGGAGTGTGTTGCAGCATCCGAGTTCAATTTGTGCTAGTGCTCAATTGGCTTGGTGACGCCAGGTTTCTTATATATGGCGGAGGGCGACACCATTGCCGATAGGGAGGAGTTCTACACTGGTGATGATTGTGTACGCTTTTTTAGCAATAAGGTCGAGGCGAATGTTTTCCTTCCAGACACCTTTGATGTCGTTGGTCAGTTTGGGCACAGTGCCATGATCGGTCTTTACCGTTTTATTTGACATGTTCTCAAAGTGGTGATGGTTAGGAAGGTGACAATGGAGGGTAATTGATGATGATGGTGTTGCGGCTCATGAGCAGATATGGTTGTGAGTGAGTTAGGGGTTATCAGGATCTTAATCGTAAGATATGAATATAGAATTTGTCGAAATCATTCTAGCAGGCAGTGGGCTTATATCCATGTCGAATAGTGATCATGGAGAAGCTTGATTGTATATTATCTAACAGTGCTACAAGAACAAACATATAAGAGTACAAGTGTGAATCCATCCGTACACAGTGATGTATAGGCTTGTTAGGCTGACAGTATCCTCAGGCCATATGAGACTCATCCTTGGCAATATGAGACTCATCTCTGGCCATACGAGCCTCATCTCTGGCCATACGAGACTCATCTCTGGCCATACGAGACTCATCTCTGTCCACAAAAGACTGGCACCTATTATGCAATTGTCCTTTCGTTTTCATTTTCCTCCCCTTTTGCACTCCAACCAATGATACCTACACTGACTCCTCAACCTGGTCTGAGTAGACACAACACAATCAGGTTATGAGCTGCTTTATCTAATCTGTGTTTTGCTGGTACCCAGCAATATCGCAGCAACCATTTGGTTCACCGCGATGTTGCCAATGCAGCCACTTAATATCTCATGCAGAACTCAGATGTAGAAATCATACTTACAACTCTCAGCAGTATCCACCAAAAGCGCAATGAAAGTGGATGTGAATTTATTGGGATGGAAGCAAACAGCTGTCATCTCACCATATACTGAAAAGAGGGTATTTGCTTGCTGATGGGTGATGAGACTATAGGTTTCTGTATATCAACAACAACCCAGATTTCGGTCAGAAACACGCAGGGGTGCCGGTCGGCACTGATGGCACTAAAGGAACATCTTACCTTCTGGAGGAACATTTGACACATCCCGTCGTGAAAGCGGCATGTCACATTGCATACTGGCCTGCATTTGTTTGTGTCTGTAATGTGGTGATATATACATACCATGTCAAAGGCATGTCTGTTACACTCTTCACAGGGGCATTTGTTATGCTATCGCTATTTACCCAACCATTAGCGATGTTTCTGATTTTCGTCGACGAATCGCCAGATTTTTCATCTCTGCTATTGCGATATATTGGATGACACACTCTCTGCATATATGTTTAGCTTTCATATTTTGTCACTTATAGCAATACAGTGTTTTTTTCCAATGCATTATGTGTAGTTGCATTTGCTTCTCCAATATCGTATCATACTTTTCTGATATATACTGTCCATTCATTACACTCTGCAGTACTCTGCGCTGATTTATCCACATTCTGTGTTGATCCATCTTCGGCTTGTGATGCTTCTTCCTCCTCATATGCATTCACATCATTGTCATCCAAGCAATCATATCTGTCAACATCATGTGGTCCTCTGTTGAACCTACTGTCACCTCAGAAGTCCACACCCTGCATTGATTGATCAATGGCCTGAGATGCTTCTCAGTGGTCATCCACACCTGCATCGTCACTATTCTCAGATTCAGACATGTGGACATCACTACCTCCCAGAACAAACCTGTTCATTTCTGTCGCCGACTGTCATTGCCTGCAGATTGTGGAAATGCCATCGCACTTGTCAGATTCGTCACCTTCATCATTGCAATCTCCTCAGCCCCTTGGCATCCCAATCAGCAGTTCCTCCTTTGTGCATTTGTTGTCTATAGGGATGTTTAGGTCAGTGCTTCCTATCTCATGCTCCTCAAGAGCCACTTCTGAGGTCAAATTGACAAGAACAATGGCATTGTCAATACGCGCTGCGTGCACGCTGATATCTTGCCAGGCGTTTGATTCTCCGCCTATTGGATCTGCCACTGGACTGTAGCACGTGTGTTGTTATACACCATCTGTTGGTAACTCTCCAGTAGTGTATTTCAAGTATTAATCAAGAATCTATACCTGCATGAAAGCCCAGGTGATGTTAACAACTAGTGACTCATCACAGCATAGCAGGATACATTCTTACCATCATCATTGATATTATTAAAGTAGTTTGAACGATGAGGTATTTTATTTTCAGCTGTGACTTGGATACTTTGAAATGAACACCTCATGTCGTTTACCAACCGAGGACAGCATGCTGCGACGCCGTGCGGGTCATAATTCTCAGTGGTCAGGGTATATGACCAGCTTTGTTCTGATTATTGCAATTATTCAATACATCAGTTTACTTACCATGGCTATTTGCCGGATGATAAACATTGATGTTCAAACGCTGCAGGAATGCATCTGACAGCAAGGAATGTTGATGCTGGGCCCATCATTAGCAAGTTTCGCCTGTCTCTGTGTGGGCTATGGATGCTGTACAGCTTCGGCCACAGGCTCTGCAATAAGAACACAAGATACTGATTATCTGCCAGAAGGGAATCAAGGAATTTCAAATGCTCTGCATTGGATTCAAAGCAGTGGAGATTATTAAGTTCTGTAATAATCTCCCTTGCTGAGTGAATGAAATCGGATTTGACAGTATCAACCTGGGCTTGAACCTGATACGGATTGGAGTGTGTTTGATCCAATGTGGGCCGTTACTTCTGGGTTCTTCTTTCAAATTCTCGTTTGAGCTTGTCTCAAATGGTATGGACCAAATGTGACTTTGCTGAATTGTGGTATTCCAGTATGTCGCTGGTATCTACGAGTGTGGGATATCAGCTAATGCATTCCCAATGCATCGTGTGGCTTTTACAATCATCTCCAAGCCGCTTGCACCCAGCAATGCCTGGATGATTCACAGGTTGATTGTGTTAGCAACTGTTCCGGACCACAGCTTCGCATCCGGATCCGGCTTGGAACCAAATTATTGCCAAATATGCAGTCCAGGTTTTAAATTCACCCGAACTGTAAATTTGAGTACAGTTGAATGGACAGCTGCCAACGTGTCTGGATTTGACGGGTTGTCACCTGGTTGTCCTGTGGGTCCATCTGTAACTTCATATAATGCTCTTGATTTTGCTGTTTGATACCTGTCTTTAATCAAAATGACTCAACTAACATCCAACAATCCATTTTTAACCACGTTCCGGGTTGCGACATCGGCTATTTGGAATCATTATCTTTCCAATTGTATATTCTATCTAGGCGTACTAATGCGGTCAATAGTGCAGTGATGAACTCATACATCTGTGTGACGCCTTGATTTCCCAATATACCGGAAAATGAATTGTTGACACTCAGTTGACGTTCACTGTCTGAATGGGACAATGACCATGTCGCATTCTTTTTCACCTATCAACCCTGTGATTACACCCATTACACCTAGCCACAACTAGATCAGTTGGTGATTAGCTGCATTAGAAGACCAAGAATCTTTCAAGCTCGGTTGACGCTCACTATCATGATGGGGTAATGAACAGCTGTGGCATTGTTAGGGCTGAAACGGCCACCAATACATTGTATCTGAAGCAATACCACAATCAACACTTAGATAACCCAAGATGCAATAGCAAAAATTGATGACGCTTGGGGATCGAGCATTTTTAGAATGGTGCTGTGACCGTGTCGCTTGCTGTTTTACCTATAAAGGCTGCCAATGCAACGGTGATGTTAAACAGCAATCAAATCACTTCCCAATTACCACACAGGCATGATCCAAAATTGTTATCGCTCCGTTGACCATCATTTTCAGAATGGGGCAGTGATTGTGCAGCGAGATGTTTTGCCAATCAAGGTTGCCAATCCAGCTGTTATGCTGAAACGAGATTCAATCACTAAACAATTACCATTGAAACAGGACCAAACATTGTTGACGTTCCATTCACCTTCATTTGCCGAATGGGGCTGTGACTATGCAGTGTGCCGTTGTGCCTATAAAGGCGGGCAATCCAGCGGTTATGATAAAAAGAGATTCAATCCCCATAAGAATTACCATTCTTACATGGGAAAAAATCGTTGACACTCTGTGGACAGTCATTTTCTGAATCGGGCAGTAACCATGTCATTTGCTGCTTTGCCAATCGACGCTGCCAATACAACTGTTATACTAGATTGCGATGAAATAACTTGACATTAATCATCAACACATCACAAAGAGTCATTGATGCTCCGTTGACCCTTATTTTGCGATTGGTGTATGTGCAAGATGCAATCAACTGATTTTGCATAGCCTATTATTCCCAGTGTTTTGGCAGCCTTTCAAGAGTTTTCATTGACTTTCATCTTGATCACTACATTGTTCTTCAATAATACATATAAATATATCCATTAAAATATACTTTATAGTGTCAACTAATTGGAGATGATCATACACTCCAAAATCCGGCTCCTATCGATCAATGCTAGTCATTTCTGCCAGGATTGCCCAATAGGATGCTGTGGCCTTCTAAAGAAATGTTAGCTGCATTACGACAAAGCAGATAGTGTACTGACCAGTGGCTGTTCTCTCAACAGTCAGCATATCAGGATCAAAATCGGTGTCATTCTGGCTATCATGGCCAGAAGCATCCAGAGTAAACTTTCCAGCACAGGGAAGAGTTCTCGGTAAATAGGCATACGCGACCAGCAGTTTGACTATTTATGAACTTTGAGGACCAGCGTTGATGCCAGATGGCGCAGCTGGTGTTCAGTGCAGAGATGGCGTTCGCTCAGGAGTCGGTTCTGGGGCCGCCTATCGAGACGCCTGTGGATTCTGCTGTGTGCGTTGGATGGGCAGAGGTGTCCCAGTACCTTTCCATCTCCTGCGTGTCGCCAGATTTTTTACGCTACCATGTTGGCGGGGAATACATCCGTCCAATTGATTGTGACGAAGCATTGTTGGCTGTCATACTATCGCAGCCTGTCTCTTAATATGCTCTGGATCCTCAACGCCCCGCGTCATCTCTTCTGGGACTTCCGCACCGGGTTCTGTGATCAGATACTGCGTTTCCTCTAATGCATTGCGCGAAAACCCACCTTTGGCCATTTTGACCATATTCCACGGCTGGAGAATGTTGAACTGCTTCAGTTGCTCCCGACTTCCTTTCCTTGCCATAGTAGCAGACATGTTGAAAACCTACAAGAAATTAGTTGCTGTATGCAACAATGAGATTTGGCTAGTACCTCAACCATATACGGTTCAGTAGCCTTCTCTAAGGTGATTCAATGCTGCTTCGGCCACTCCCTCAGATGCGTATCCCAACATTCGTCAGCAACAATCCCCATGCTAATCAAGTCATGACATTCGATTTCCCAGACCGTGCGGATAAATGCCTCCGTCGACCATTGAGGTTTTCCGTTCCGGTGAGTGATCAATTGATCAGGCAGCTCTCAACGGACATTCACTCTATGTTATACGGTGATTTGAAGACCGTTAACCGCCGTATAGATCTATGCATATCCAAAAGCATGCGGCCTCTACTTCTTGCTGCTACCGGTCTTACAGACAATATGTAAATGTGCATCCATGGTCATATGCTTGATGCCTGCATTGGCTGTGTCGTGGTGAAATGACTGGTGTCTGTGTTCTTCCGGTGTGCCATTGTGTGATTTATCGGCTGAAACACCTGTCGTTCAGCGCAATGTTGACCACAGCAGTCCTTGCTGAGGTGTTTGTGTATCCATGAGTTGGTGGTATGAAATAGGAGAGGAACATGATAATGAAAAGAAGTGGGAACTTCTGCAGAATATATAGTTAGCTACATATCGGAATGGTTCATATAGCAAGCAAGTTGTACGTTACACTCAAGTTGATTGCTGCTGCATATAGCTGTAAGTTGCAGGGGTTTCTCACCGTCCTGCGGCTGACAAGAAGTCAGTCCAATGTTGTGAGTATTTTAACAGGGATCAATTGCGGTGCATGGCAGCCAAAATGGCATAATTGTCAGCTGTAAATAGGACCTTCTTCGAGGAAAAGGACGTTTGCTGATGTTTGTGTCAAAAAATCCTTAGGATACTACATGAAACTGACAGTAACCATCATGTCATGTTGTATGGTTAGCCTAAACATTCCCACTTTATTGACAGTCACAAGCCAGATTTGGTTCTGTTCAAGATGATTTAACTTACCAACCTTGACATAACAGATGCAGCTTGCCTCCATACTGTCCATATCTTGCAACATCTAACATCACGCCCAACAAGAAAATCAATACAAACTACAACAGTCAATGCTCCGAAAAAGCACTTTTCGCCAATACTGGCTGGCACATACGGCAAATCAACACAGTGTTCCACATGACAACGTCATCAAGCGAATGAGGGCAACAGTGGCTTGGAGGGCAGAAAGAGTCTGAACCCTTGGGGCAATGCGCTGCGTATAATCCAAATGGACGCTTGTGGCAGAGAAACGACGAGAAACCTACTTCTTGAGGAGTGAAAACAAAGAGAACTGGATCGAAGATTATGTTGAGAGAGAGATCGCTGGTGCGAGACAGCGAGTTTAAGCTGCAGAGGCAGCAATTAGGCATGAGAAGGAAGTTACGGAGACCCCTGAAAACTGGAGATTGACGACTACATAACCCGAAAAATTGTTTCCCAAGATGATGGTTCCAATCTGAGGCAGTCTGAGCGAGATTGCACATTCCAACGATGGAGAGCATGGGGATGATGAGAATGATGATGAGTCCAAGCTGGGCAAGCTGTGCGAATATGACGAACCAGGATGGGTGATGGGCACAACATCTAAAACAGTCCAGCATAGCATGACCAGGTGATGCCAGAAGCAGATGAAGCTTCACCAATTAAGAGAACCGGAATAGGGGGATGCAGCCGATTCCTTCTGTGGAAGAGATATGAAGTACTGCACGGCTGAATTGAGGATTCCTGCTCTCTTTAAATCGCAGATGGATCACCATGTTGCTGTTTCTGCTCTAACAACATTTGAAGAGCGTCTGGAGTGTCTTGACATATTCCCCCGAAGATTGCACATGCCGCAAAGGGCTTCTTGACCAGGAAGTAGTCATGTGTGGCTAGGTTCGGAGAAGCCCAAGTTGGATACTTCTATACCCCATCGTGCTCCAGCCACAGAGGTCGATTCATCACGTATGCTGAATGCAAAGCCTATTGAGACCGTATGCATTTACCCCAGCATATAGCCTCCGTAGATAATCACCATATAGATATCACATTCGGACGATGACATGGTGATGGCTCCGCCGTCACCGGAGGAATCGATCGCCATATTCACAGTTGTGACATTATATCACAGTGAAATGTAATTTGTTTACCAATTTTGCTACTAGTACTCATTTGCTTAATTTTTGTGACCAAACTGTAAGATATGATAATTCGGTTATCCATGTGCAAGAGTCAAATGCACAATGGGAACGTTCCAGAAAGCAAATGATGTTGCATGATGGCCAATCAGCTCGATATTGGTTTGCCGATTAGTATTCAGTCAGAAAGCAAAACCAAAATTAGTAACCAAATATACTAACACAATTAAAGTGAGTGATGACATACGAGTCATTGAGGGAGCGGTCAGTGCTCAATATGAATCTGTCTGCATGACGACCGCGATGTGCTATTTTTCCACGGGTCTAACTGCATTACCCTCGGCACAGACCTGGTGCACATGTTCCAAATAGTAGACAATTGCTTATTGTACCTCATGGAAATCAAGGAGAAGGAGCTGGATGAAGAAAGGTGAGGAAGTCAAGATAGTTTAATCAACAATTGGTGGAATGATCTACAAGCCATCAATTGGTGGCTGCACGTGCAGGACCACGATAGAGCCCCCTCATCTGTCACTCACACAACATGTATGGACATTATTCAGAAATCGAAAGGCCACAAAGCATGATGATGCAAAGCAATGTAATTAGAATCACAATTCCGGATGGCAATAATGTGTATACGATTTGTTCCATACAACAATTCAGCATAGGAACGCGTTGTGGCATTTCCCCATCCAAAAATAATCGTCAATTGAGCATCAACGATTTTCAGTTTTTCACATTGGATAATCAAAGCGCTACATTGTTAGGTCACTCCCTAGTATATGAATTGGCTGGCGCTACAGCCAAACTGGCAATTGACAGGCTCGTTACCCCTTCCAAAATCTAAGCGTCAACAGAACGTCAACGATGGTTGGATTTGCATCCCGGACGATCCAACGGCTATGCAGTGACAGTAACCCTTGATCGATCAATCGGCTGCCTTTCTAGGCAATAACACTTGCGAAAAGTTCACTACCATGTTGTACAAATACACCTCAACGGAGTATCAAAGAATGTTGGCCTTGCATCGCGGATTATGGTATTGTTGAGTGGCGATATTCATCAATAATCGTACTATAGGCTACCTGTTGACTCAGAAATACTTGAAATATCATTGTTACCATGTCCTACAAATGACTGACAATGGAGCGTCAACGATCATTGGCCTTGCATCTTGGACAATGGCAGGGCTGTGAAGCCACATTAACCCATAATCGAACCATTGGCTGCCATTTTATGCAAAGACAGTACTTACAACAGTGCTACTCTGTCCACAATATGAGGATCAACAGAGCGTCAACGATTGTTGGCCTTGCATCATGGAAAATGCAAGGGCTGTGCAGCAACCTTAACTTATAATCTAACCATCCACTGCCTTCTTAGGCAAAAACACTTCCAACAACATCACTACCATGTCCTGAAAATAAGAATCAATGGAACATTAACGATTGTTCGCCTTGCATCATGGGCAATGCAAGGCGTGTGTTGCAACATTAACCTATAATCGAACCATCCACTGCCATTTTAATCAAAAATGCTTGCAACAGCTCCCGTACTGTGTTCTATTACCGAGCATCAACGGAGCATCAATGGAATGTCAACAATACATCAACGGAGCATCAATGATTCTTGGTCATGCAACTTTGACAATCTCATGGCTGTGCATCGACAGATACTCAGAATCATTGTATTGGCCGCCTTTGTTGGCAAAAACCCTACAATCAATGCTGCTACTGCCTTGGAATAATACTTCTATGGAGCTGCAAAAGGTTATGTGGGAGTCAGCAAGCTTCACCGTAATGAAATGCCTTGGGTCGTTCCTCAATGCCATTCTCAACGGTCAGTCTTTCTAGTATGATCCTGTATACAACTTACCCACTATGCATGCAGTGTCTCACTGGTCTTACTATGGTCTTGCAAGTAACTGAAGAGTCAATACTTAAGCACCAGCATTCTACTTCATAATAATGTCACCTTTTACAGTCTCTTAAGCGGAATCACACAGTCTCCAACCTGCTACAGCCATGTTAAATTCCCAATGTATACATACCTCCTTGCTAGAGGTTATGAGATCTGCCAAAAATGATTGCGTCTTTATTCGCGATTTGACCGACCTTACTTTAGAAATCATATTTGATGCTTGGTGGGTGTCAATGAATGCGGGCTCGAAACATCCTATTGCTTGGAAATATTCTATGCATGCACCTTCATGGCGTTTGTATTCGCACCACGGAATTGAAAAGACCGGGAGTCCAGGCATCACAGGTATTGATTGTCATCAAGTTCTTTGGCATCCATCACAGCATGGGACCAGCTCCATGGGAAAACACTTGCTGGCCAAAGAGCATATTGCAAGGTTAAACGAACTAACAGAGTCGGAAGTGTCTGAATTGTCAAGTACAACCATTGATGAAGCAGCCCTGGCCATATTGAAGTGACAAGGCAGTCGTGGAATTTCAATTGTAAGAAGGCAAAAGTAATTCAGACCCGACAGTTTCGTTGTACTTATATTGACTTCGTTGAAAGACACAATACTCTAAACTGGCAGCAAAGGACTTCCTAACTGCCGAATTTCAGTAAGACACCTGGAATCGCTACCTTATGCCAGGATCTGTTTCAGCTCCCATTCCTTGGAATGGTATCTCAAACCAAGAGCTAACAAGGCCATATAGTGCATTACAAACCGAGCTGGTGCTTCCATCGGGCAGCGCCTCTAGCAAGCTTTGCCCGAGGGAATAAACACTGACGGTGGATGCAATTAAGAAGTAATTGCAGTCAAGAAATGAAATTAGCTTAGCTTTAGATGGGTGGACATTATTGAACAAATTGGCAATAACATTGATCATAGCTTACTATACAGATTTGAATTCCACATTGATTGTAGTGCAACTTGCATTCAACGAGGTTGATAACCACTGCATTTTCTCTATGGAATGCTAATCAAGATTACTAGGTCAAGGGTCAACAAACTGTTGCAAGGCTAGCCATACATTGGAAGGAGGTTCTGGATCTTATTGAGCTCACTGATGGTCGTTTACTCAGAATTACGACAGACAATGCTTCTTCAAATCACTTGATGACTCGGGAACTGCAATCAACCCTTGATGCCTCTGGTATCGTGTGGCCTGCAATGAGACACCACATACCATGCATGGCGCATGCCATTCAACTTGCTTTGGGTATATTAGTGAACAGTCTCAGAGTCAAAGGCCGGACCAAATTATAGGAAGCCCATGAGTGCGACCAGCAATTTGGAGGAAATGCAAGCACAGACATTGGGAAGAGTCAAAGACTGCGAAAAGAGGGCAATGCTAGAATCAACAAGGTGTCGGTGATGAGACCGGGATTGGCAAAGATATTTGAGAAAGTACGGATTTGAAGACATTGTGAATGACCTGAAAGTGACATTCATATAGCAGAAATTGCTTGCCGTATTGATTATGCTGACACCTGGTCGACAAAACAAGTTCATCCCCTGTCTAATAGCGACAGTCAGCAGTGCAGTACAACCCATTATGGATGTGAAGACATGTTGGAACTCGACCCTGGAGTTGCTCAAGCGCGGCTACCAATTACATGGATTCACTGACGAGTGTGTTCGATACCCACAATACCGTGATTATCACCCACTCTTCACAACACAGGATGAGTGGACTATTGTCAAGTATGTCATGGAAGAATTAAGTCCAGTCCAGTACTAGACCCTGTAGATGTCGAAATGGCATATCTTTACTCTGCATCCCGGCATGACTGTCTACAATGCCATATTTGAACACATGGATGGCATGAGGCTTGCTTTGGCCAAGAAGAAGACACAATGGAAGCAAGACTTGTACTTCCGCATGAAGGTTGCTGGCCAGAAGATGCCCAAATATTTTGCTGAGCTCGCTGCAATGACCGGTCTTCTTCTCATGTCAGCGCATATCCTTGGTCTTCTCCGGAAGTTGCAATGATGTAGGAAGTGTGACAAGGGCATGGATATGAATCCTGAGGATGAGACATCTTATACTACCCAATACCAGGCGGCCTGTTTGAAGTATGTGAAGACCGAATACTGCACGAAACATCGACCACTGTCCGTCACTACACTCGAAAATAATCAGCACAGCGAGGTCTTCCGCTGTCTAAATGCCTTTGTATTGGGTCGAGCATCGTTGAATCCATACCGTTGGCCCTACGATCAAGACGAATACTTGACATCTAAATGTGTGGCAGAAACGAGGTCCAGACGAAGGAATTGTGCAGAATACCCATTGACCGCCGCAAGACTCAATTTGAATTCTCCGCCTGACTCACCATATACAGCGGGGCAAGTAAATCCAAATTTTAATGATTACCACTCTGACCCCATGGAGATGAGCAGTACATTTTGGTTACGGGATATCACCGACTGGTGGTGACGGCAGGAGGTATCGCAGTCAAAGTATGCTGATCTCTCCAATGTGGCTTGCGACATAGTTTGGATTATACCACATGGTGTTGCAGCGGAGGTCAGTTTTTCCGTTCCGCGAGATGGTATTGACTGGAGACAGTTTAAAACCAGTGGAGAGACGATTAGGGAAAATGTGACAGTTGGGGAGTTTGGTCGAGCTAATAACGGAATTTTGGTGGGCAATTGTACAGTATTCGAAACCATGGAAACTGACACACCTTGGATTTGAAGAAAGAGGCGGAGAACAGAAAATGCCATAGAATGGGCAACATCCACGACTTGATGGAGATTTGGCAGGGCAGCCAAAACCTACATGCTACATAGAAGCAATCTTGTGGTCCACAGAACCAAATTACAGCCATTGGATACATTTCCGATACGGAACAGATCATCAACACATCCTGGTCAAATTTCAAACATGATGGTGCAGCTGCATTTGAATTGTCAGAAAGATCACCATTGCCACCAGCGTTGTCTGCAAAGGAGCTCCCTGGAGGACGAATGCCAGTACTATACATTGGCCAAATCACGAAAATCGACCGTCATGCAGTTGAAAGTGATCATGACAGCACACCCGAAAGCATTTCCGGCAGTGATAATTGACCTAACTGGCATGGTGATTTGAATCATCCAACCGAGAGCGATGACGAATGTGTGGCAGACTTTGAATCCGACACAGAGCCATCCAGTAACATTAAAGATTCAGAAAGCCCAGGGCACCGTGGTGTGAGTGCCGCACCGAATGTGGCTGGATTGATTCGGCAATCTCAGAACACATTGCAACATGCTGCAACAGGGTTGGTGACGGTCAGTACAATGGAAACAAGGAGGAATAAGGGAAACAAGAAACAGTATGCCAGATTGGGTCAATATGAATTCACCAGGTTCTATATATTGCTTGACCATGAATTGCACTTAGAGATATATTACAGGAGAATGCTGAGCAGTCACATGAGAATATTTGTTCCTAAAGAAATCTATAGCTGGCGAAAACCCGTATTCAAACGGATATATCAATTTTGGTAGAATGAGAGAAGTCTGTTCAAGATGATTTCTGGTCTCGGCTTTCCCAACTGGCTGATTCCAAATCGGACAGAAAGGCAGTGGCAGAGTTGAAATCATTATATCTGCTATTATCGATGCCAGCAGACAGTGTCCATTCAACACCTTAAATTCAGCGTCAATGGAGTGTCAATGATTTTGAGTCTTCAGGGGTTGGGTAATCTGACTGCCAATCGATTGTACAATGTCATAATGGAATTCCTGGCCGCCTTCATAGGCAAAACGTGCCAGGGTACCCACTCTGCACCATCTTGAAAATGAGCGTCACTGGAGCGTCAACAATCATTGGTTATGTATCTTCGGTAATCTAGGTGGCAACTCATTGGATAGAGTCAGACACCAAGTATTGACAGCCATTATATGAAAAAGATAAATTACAATGCTCCCCGCCCCATCAAGAAGGTGAGCGTCAATGGAGCGTCAATGATTGTTGGGGCTGTATCATGGTTAATCCCAGTGTGATGTGGTCGTTATTGTCCATATATGTTGTGTTGACTGGTTTTGTAGGTCAAAAGGCTCAAGAACAATTGCCAGTAGCTCTGTAAATGAAATAAATCGTTACTGTTCGGGAGGATGTGGCGGCAATATCCCATTCAAATTTGCCTATACAGGCTACCTCATCCTGGTGTATGGATACTTGTGGTCACGTGCCACTGATATTAGCGAAGATGCAAGATGAAACATTATTGATGATCTGTTGACGCTCATTTTCAAGATGGGCTCGGGAGCGTGTAGCTCTCTTTATTGTTCAAAAAGGCGGCCATTACTATCTTTCTGACTATGTGCAACCAGTAGCCCTCCAGATTACCTATGATTCACAACCAACAATTGTTCATGCTCTTTGAAGACTCAATTTCAGGAAGTGGTACAGAGTGTGTCACTGTTTGTTATCAACATTATGGCGGCCGGTACATCCAAAACAGTTAGCTACATACCATTGTCAATATTGTGCATTTAACTGTCGCATAACTGAATGCGACTATACATAGTGAGACCTGAAATGCAAAACCAGAGATTGGAACCGATGGGTCTAGCACAAACCCGGCAAAATCCATGGGTTGATGGGTACAGGTGCTGGTTGCCCCGCGAGGAGCCAGCGGGTCAGGTTTTTAGACGCGTCTAGAACTGAACCAGTTCATATTTGCGGTCCAAACCCGGACTGCTGGCAGGTTACCCGGACCTGTTGCTAACACTACTAGTATAACACTTGGAGTCTGCACATTGCAACTAAAAGACACATCATATCTCTGTCACCAGATGGTTGGATGCTACGACTGCCGGAGACCACCTATTGAGGTGAAGATACTTGCTGTGGTTATAATTGGCACTGACTCGGTCACTGATTCCTGTCTGTAGCTCGCAATCGCGGTGGAGTTTCAATAATTGTGCGTGCTTCTGGATTTATTATGGGTGTAGGAACAGTTTCAACACCACTCAAAGAAGTGCAAGTGCTACCAATCCCGAATGCGGGGTGCGATACAACATGTCACATTGAGTCTGTCTGAGGTTCCTCTGGGTGCTGGTGTTCCTAGATTGGAAGTTGGCGTGTTTATTGACGGTCGTTCTGTAGCGGATAGGGTGGAAATGATATCTTGAGTGACATCTCCTAAGCGTGAATTGCTCAGCCAAGATGTGGTGGTGGATATTTGACCTTGGATTGTGGAGGCTAGCGAACATCCTCCCTGAGAGCAATTCCCCTTGCCAGGCGGTACGGATCAGTAACTATTTTCTTGGGGACGTTTAGTATTCCCCAATACTCCACTCTTTGGTTGAATTTGTTGGTTAGCAAGGCGCCCAACATCCTATACGACCGACGTCGTGATTGGGTGAGGGCTTTGGTTATGCCCAGTCTGATATGGACATTCAAGGGCACAAATGTAGTAATAATAACCACTGCATGCATTCGTGACTACAGGTGAGGAAGGCTCCTATTTGAGTGCCAACGGAAGGATATTAGCATATAGTGAGAGTAAGTATTGACCGCGCTTGACTCTAGACTGTGACATTTCATGGGGAAGAGATCCCTGGAAAAGGATTATATTATGGGGTAAACTAACGTAAGATTAAAATCAGATTATACTCAGTATCGATATTCTCTTTCACAGCAATGTCTGAAGGTCAGTTAGCACTGCATGAAAGGTGTCTATGCCTTCTTCGCACAATTATCATTATTTTGCACCTGGTCTCAGCACCATCCTTCGAATGTTTGATTTTGTAAATGTTCAGCTACCCAGAGGACAACTACCATGGGCGCAGCGAACTGCATCGCATAGCGTGCAATGCAGTATTCGCAATCCGATGACATCAGTAGTGTGTGCACTTTCAACATCTTTATGTTGCAAGCTGTGTTGGATGGTTTCACAGTTGGATCAACCAGAGAACTACTCAGTTCGCTCCGAGATGCGTCCGGGCTAAGTGTAACAGAATGGTGGGGCACTAATGCAATGACAGGCGTTGTAGTCTCTGCACACCGCATGTACAGAATCGTCTCTGGCGGTGACTGATTCATGAATTGCCTCATGGTTGTGTAAGAGGAATCCTGGGCCTTTGTGTGTTCATTCATGAACAGGATGCAAGACATGAACCATCATTTTAAAATCTTGTGGCTTGAATCGTGAAATTGCAAGAACTCGAGTACATATATCACATATTTCCGCATACACCTCCATTCTCGTATCCTCCCATAAATGAATCAATCACCAGCCTGAAATCTCTTGACATCACGAGACTTGCAGGAAACAAAGCCTCTGATTCCAAAACACACCAGATAACCTACAGCACATTGAATGTTCCCTCAATGCTTCCTGCCACAATGTTCAACTGTAACATAATGCAAATATCTCCAATTTAGATTCATTATCAACTTGCAGCGATGACACCAAAGGGTAGCAGCAATAGAAAGGGGATGGCAACTTCTAGGGCAAATATGCCAGGATCAGTAAGTCATCAGCCCCTGTCATTGGATCAGGACCGTATAGAGGGATTGATTTCTCAAATCATCTGTCGACTTGTACGGCTTTAGATTGAATGTGTCATCAAGGATTAGTTGGCATGGAACTACTTGACTGAGATGATCTGGTATGATGCAGTAACAACTTGCCTCGTTGCACAATTCATACTATTGTGGCGGCACCGTAAGAGCAGATATTCGCCATTCCAGGTCAGGTGGGCAGCCTTCGACACATATATGAGCCCAATGTTCAACAAAACATGTGAAGAAATGAACAATTGGAGGTTGATAACACCAGCACCTGAGTGGATGAAATCGATCACTCCAATCCTGAGAAAACTCCCTCAAACAAGGTTACACCCGCCTGTGACTGATTCTCTCGGTATGGTTGGGAGAATCTCATTGCAACGATTGAGCCGCCAAGCTTCTGGCAGTATGAGTCAGGCAACTGCCTGAATGTTGGAGCACTGACTGGGGATGAGGTAATCCACAAAAATGACGACGTTGTGTAATCAGCAGATCCCAGAGCACCGAGCAGCGGAATAAGCCTTCCTGTAGATGATAATGACAATGACGACTGCCAGGGGGAGGAGAACAAGCCGGGTATTGAGGCAGGGACCTCGAAAGGGAATGGAGCAACCAATCGAATCAGGCAAGAGAAGGTCACTGAGGATGGGAATTGGAAGGGGATGGGACATGGTAAAGGGAAATGAATTGCTAAACAAACCTCAGGTGGCGATGATAACTCTTGTGGGGGAGCATTGAAGTTGCAGAAGAAAATGCACGAGTCAGACTGAGACATGGAGGGCTAACTTGAGTGGGTATGTTTTGGGCCACAAGTATCACCCGCCATGTGAATATCCCCAGATGCTGATACTGACTCTACCAAGGAGTCAGGCAGTGAAAAGACTCAGAACATGATTTCGCTGTGGATCTTCGCATGGAGGATGAAGTCAGGGGATAAAGGTATATATACTGGTGGATGATGTAGATTCCAGGACAAATACTCAGCGAATCGTGCAACCAGAGCAAGACCTGGAGATGCGCGAGCATACCCAAATGCCACAACCTCGGGCAGCTGCCCCACACCTCCAGACCCCAGAGCCTTGTGCAACACCACGAATCCCAGGGGCTGAACCACTCAGTAGGCTGTGGGATTGGGGGAATTCGACACCACAAATCTCTCACCTGCCGGTGGAAGGTATGCGACAAGCAAACACAGTCAGAAACACCGTGGATGTCGATGTCAACCACCATCTGCTCTGCAGATTCCAAGCGCATGACAGTCTCCCCATTCTCCCTCACACCGATAGACATTTCCCCGATGTCTCTCTATCAGAGGCATACCCACATCACTTGCCAGGCGATAGGGGAAGGGATCCTCATGATGGAGAGGATACAATTGTTGTTGAGTTTGGGTTAGAGTCAGGTTCTTCTCCTGATCGTTTTCTTTGATGTAATGTCTTTATGCCAGAGATTAATTGTGACACACTTTGCAAAGTTTTTGGATCGCTCAGGATTCATTTTATGTATTGTTTGTATATTGGTGTTATTGAATGTATAGTAATATGGGACAACACATATTAAGCGATTTTCCAATGCTTGGCGTGTAAGAGATCTCCTTGTGATGGTGTTGAGTCTTATTAACTCTCTCCAGTTAGCAGATAGTATAGTGAGTTTACACACCAGGGTGCTCAAGGCAGGCACGAACGTTACTCCTGGACTGCGGGGAATACTCCACTTGATATGTGTCGGGAACGATGCCAGAGAAGACAACAGGCCGTAGCTCCAAATTGTCTTAACGAAAGAAGTTCGCCTCAGACTGCCGGTGACCTACACATCGCAATTTGCACAATTCTGAACACATACAAGTTGCACTCCAGAAGAGTCAGAGAATTGGCAGCACACCATGCCGCATTGAACCCGCACAGGGTTGTGAATTTAAGGCTAACCAAGCTTCCCTCTAAGACTTAGACCCATTTTCTCACAGTAATTACGTTGCAATTGTTGCAGACTCGGAGACTCATGCACTGCCAGCTTCTTGCTGCAGATGGAAACATACCCTGGCACTAGGCCTTCACTGGAGCTTGTCTGAGTGACAATATTCCTGTCCGATGGGAAAGTAACGCTCATGTTACGTTGAGGCAAATGTTCAGAACAATCACTACTACCCGTCAGCATCATCGGTAGAGAACAAATAGATACAGTCGGGTATAATGAACACTTGAATGAAGACATACTATGACGACGTGCTGAAGGAAGAAAAGACCCCTCTGCATTTCACCTAGTTCTCATAGCGTAAGTCATCCAGCAGTTCACGGCAAAAATGCCACATCATCAGGCTCTCAGGGAGTGGAAACTACACCCTCTCGAGGATATCACATGGAATGACAATCACAAACGCCTTCTCAAATACTGCAGTCAATGCAGGATCAAAAGCATGTCATGGTTGATACGGAAGCCGGCCTATACCAAACATCTCCTTTACACCCCTCCTGGTTGCTTTAAGAGTGATACACCACCCAAATGCCTCTATACTGTAATGAACCCTGCAGACTGGAGGTGAGCGACACAGGTAAGTAGAACTACTCATAGATAATAATGTGCTGATTGAGGTTGAGGCAACAGACATAGTGGGGGATTGACTGGTTCCTGTCATCTTGATGTCAGACAGAACACATCTCTTGAATCTGGCTAGTGCTCTGATACAGTGGCTTGGATATTTGCCAATTGCAAATGAATCTTGGAAGATCCACCAGAAGCCCTCAATGCACAGAGTCACAATGAGTCCTCTCCAGCCAATTACAAGGAAGAACCAGAATGATCCTTAGACACAGATCAATGAAAAGCCGAAAATGAACTGCAAGGTGCTGAACGATGTATTCTGCCTGCTATACCAGCCACTCACCTTTGCACAGTATTCCTGAGCCAAGTGCTGTTATTTCGACGTTCTCTGTGGAGATGGTAACTTCAAGCATTGTAAACAGCTTTTACCACCATGCGGTGCGGATTGCCCTGGGCATTGTGACTTACAACATCTCGACTGGCATGTCTGTATATGCTGCGACTGTGAACCACAGAAACGTCAACATCATATCCTTTTGGGCAAGCGACACCCTCAGCTGGATCACAACCAACATTGAATGCACATCAAGGGTAACACAAAGGCAGCGGATTCCAAACTCTCATGGCACCCTGTTTACCAACGATTCAACATGCTTGATGCTATTCCCTGTATCTTCAGTGAGCTGCTGAAGCCCAACCTCCTCCATGCAATGCTGATCAGTCTGCTTGGCCACCACTACAAATGGACTTTCCACTTCATACTGATGCACAAATGGTTCGACAAGTACCATGTATTCTGGTCTTTCATACCTCCTTATCATGACCACACACCAAACTGATGCCAGATGAGGAAGATTCTCAATGAAATGGGCAGGAGATACAGGACATGAGCCAGCACCTGCTTGGAGTTGTTACCAAGTCTCTATGAGGTGGAACTCCCTGCAGCATCCCATAATCAATCACGCAACTGTGTCAACACAGGCAATGTGAGACGTCTATATGTTTGCTGGATATAAATCTCGCCATGAGGCAGCATTCAGCTATATGCAGGACTTGTTGCATCGAGTTCCAATATTCAAGGATCTGTTCTGACACAGGCAAACATGGGAAATGTTGAAGGCTAAAACCAATGCCCTGAGAACTGAACATATGAAGAAGTGAAAGGTAGACTACGACACAAGAGCTGAACATTGGACACCCTCCAACAGGCGGTGTGAACTGAATGCCTGCTGGGAGTATATCAGCCAGAAGATAAATGAATCCAAGGTGTTGGATGCCTACATCAACTTTCGGAAGATCAACTAATTGTCTGACTTTTTGACGCAGATTCGTTGATATGGATCCATCCCACAGTATTCTGGTGCAAGCCACAAACCAACACATAAAACGAACCTCACAGACAGTTGGAACTCCTCCAATCACAATCAAAGCTACCTTCCGCAAGTTATCACATTTCAGCATAACATAGTCACCTGTACAACAGGAGAGCTCTTTCGTCACCCAACCGTACAGTGTTGGGAAAACCGCCCGGCCGCCTACAAGGTTCTGCCCTGTGGTGCAATTCATGTTGCCCACTTGAGCTCGCACTCATATGCGATGCCCGACGGCATGGACCGACAAAACCATTCCCTTAGGATGATATTTAACCCAATAATCAAGGTCTTCACAGCATTACCCGACTGTACGTAAGACGCATCTCACAATGTTGCAAATATTCAGTGGCACATGTGAGTTGTACAAGAATAACAGTTGTATTAAAACATAGATATCATATGCCCAGCTGCACGCAACAGAGCTCTGTATTTTGTACCATGGTACCTAGGTTCAAGTTGAGGGTATAGATAGGGAAAAAATTGCTCTGAGGTATTGTAACACTAGAAGCCAGAGCTGCCGCGTGGGAGATTAATGGAACGACAGGCGGTGGGCGCCTCAATGTCCCTGAAAGATATGAGCAACAGTTCAATGGCGTCACACCTGGCAACTGCAATGAGGATTTAATATCAAGCTCCTGAACAAGGATGGAGTTGAGGTTGAGTACTGATCAGCCCAGGCGCTGACCACAATTCATAAAAACTCAGGAAACTTGAATCCGATCTTGAAATTTGTACCAGTGGGAATAGCACTGGCAGCCATTGCAATGAAAATTAGGAGAGATGGAATGTTTATTGGCGGCTTGCACGTAAATTGACGAAAATATACTTGTAGTAAGACAACAAACTGGCGGAACGAGCAATGGATTGTCAATAGCCACACAGATCTTGTGACTTGTAATGTTTTGAATTATTACTTAGGAGAGAATTACACATTGCAAGCAGGTAGAAGAAACACTAGAACAGATTTCGGCAGTGTCACCTATTGCATTGCAATTCCGATCGAAGTACATACCCATTGAACCCATTTTATAATATGGTCCCAGTTAGCTACACTAACACAGGGATATTGTAAAATAGGAGACCAACAGAACAAGACAAAATGGCACAACACTGATCGAAGGGTGATATACAATGAGACGCATGGTAGGGAACCACAGCATGGCAGAATCTGCCCCCCGAGTGGCTTTAAATGCTCTGACGGAGTGTATCCTGTGTGATGCAACCATTCTGGCTGAAAGGAAATTGTTTTTTCTAATGTAGTGGGCAGTCACCATGTGCTACAAAGGAATTTGCACACCCACTCTGAAATGTCACATATTTTCACGTTGTCAGCTCTGCAATATTCATCAAACTATTGCGTTGATAAGTATTCCCATTAGTGGATGAACTAGGCATTCAATACCTGCAAGGGGGCTGAGTCAGTATAGATGGTAGACTTATTAACGCAATCTCATTTTTATAAGCTGCACCACATTTCATGTAGGTTTTGGACATATATCTACTATGGCATTGCAAGGAGATCGGGTACAACCAGAACAGTAGGAGCAGTCCCATGCCATAAATATTGTCAATACGACCAAATGAAGAATTTCGTTTGCAGCAATTGAAGAAACACAATATCCAATCGACAAATCTTGCACTTAGGTCGAAGATAGGAAGAATCCCACCGCTGAATACGAGGAGCATAGAATGGGGCAAACTGCGATAGAAAGTGACCTGGCTATACTTCATGTATACCAAATATATGGCAATCGTCCTTGCCAACTTTCACAGCAAGCAAACCTCAAATACGCTCAAGTAATGCGGAAATGGGTGAATCTCTATAAGACCAATACACACTGCCGGCACACGAACTGATACCATTTGCCCCTAGAGTACCCCCAGTCACAATTGGTAATACTTCGGTGAACTGAATGTTTGTAAATTCACAACTTGTAACAAAGGTATGCATGTATACAGCATCCTCTGCCGAACGATACAGTTTGAGATCTTGATGTATATGTCACGGATAGCAAGTATGATACAAACTTGGTTCCATCTTTGCTTACTGGTAAAGAGACAGGGAGCGGTTAGTACACAATCTGCTGGGCGGTAATGCAGCTAACATCCATTTGACCAAAGAGAGTAATCAATTGTGTAAACATCATGTTCCTAACAATCATAAATGGAACGTCACAGGCTGTTGGAATGTATAAATATGTATCATCAGCCGAATCAGAAACAAAAATTTCCAAAAGTTGATTATTATTCATCATAAACAAACAATGATATGATAACAGACCATGTTGATGCAGAGAATCAATAGGATACAAAAATGGCATCAACGCAATACTATATCACATACAGTGATTGCACTTGGCAGATACAGTCTTGGTCAAATGAGTGTCAGTGGAGAATCCATGATTTCATGTCTTGTATGTCATATAATCAAACATTGACATGATTGTAGTTATATCTAATCTAAGTATTAGCAGCAATTATAGGCTAAAATGATATCAACAGGCTCACTACAACATGTGGAAAATGAGTTTCAATGCAGTACTAACGATGTTTGTTCTCTCAGCATGGGCAATCTGTCTGGTGATTGCCTCCCCATAGTCATAAATCATCAACTGGGCAACTTTATTTGATAATGACAAAGCACACCTCTCTCCGTCCCATTCTGAAAATCAGTGTCAATGGTGTGACATCCATTTTAGATCATGTAAGTCAGACAATTGAGATGTGATTTGATTGTAGTTATATTCAATGATGTGATTGGCATCCATTGTAGGCAAAGAGACAGCGATACACTCCCAGTACCATCATGCAAATCAGTATGAACAGAGTGTTAACAATTTTTGTTCACCCATTATAATTAATCATGGCCTGATATGGCAGATATTGTATACATTCTCCTATTTGACAAATTTTGTAGACTGAACGATTGCTGAACACTAGGTTGTAGATGTGTAAATTGAATAAGTTGTTACTGTCCGGAAGTCTGTTGTGGGAATACCTCTTGCAACTTTGCCCAAATAGCTGCTAACTCTTTGACACTGCATGTTTGGAATCAGGTGCTTCATAGATTACTGAAGATGCAAGCGCAAAATGGGGTCATGTACTTAGGACTATCAATGTCAACATTGGGCATGGAGTGTGTCGTGGTCTCTGGTTCCAATAATTGCAGACATTCCTGCATTAATAACTGTTTGCAACCAACTGCCGTTATGATCACCCAAGGCGCATGAGGAAACCTTGTTGAAGACCTTTCCTACTCAGTTTCTGGTTGGGGATGGGAGCGTATCGCAGATGCTGTTGATTGTGTAGCCAGCCTTTGAATCGAAAAAAAACAGTGATATATCATTGTCAGGATTTTGTGTTTAACATTGGGATATCTGACAGTGACAAAAAAAAGTGAAATCTGAAACGCAGAATGAGAGATTGGAACCCAAGTGTCAGTTCAAATCTGGCAGCACCTATGGTTTGATAAGTGACTGTACAGATTCAGGCCGCCAAGAGTTGGAGAGTTGGGTTGCTGTACAGGTCATGTTGTCAACTGAATCATATCTGCGGTCCAAACTTGCCCTGCGGCCCGGCTACCTGGACTTGTTGTTAACTCTTTTCTGCAACACCCAGGGCAATGGACATTAGCTCTACCTCTCTCTTCATTCCAAAGTTGTGTTTGTTTTCCATGATATTCAGTGCTGGGTTATCACCTGACAGTACCCTGTTCATAGGCAAAGCACAGTACCTTACAAACACATTTTATTGAATGGTCAAGCAAATGGTTTTTGACAACCTCCTGTCAATAATAATTCGCCCAGATAACAAACTGGCCTGCATTCCATCCCTGTATAGTGGGATTCAGACTGTGTCGTATGCAGCATCAGAGTGGTCAATGTACTATGCGTGTACTATTTCCATATGTTGACACCAGCCAGTCGATTACAGTGTACAATCAATACCGCTAATACCCATTGGGTGTGAACACTAATCAATACAATTCAGATTAAGTTGCCCGCTGTTCATTGGTGATTCAGATGGTGAAAACAAAACAATCCTAAAGGTGGTTTATTAATGTGCTGTGCGATTTCTTCACCAGTATGTAGTTTCAGCCTCATTTTTGACATTAAGTATTCTTCTTTGCCACTACTCAACACAGATGGATTGAATCATTGTTGACTTGATCTAGCAGTTCTTGCACACTGCACGTGATTTTTACCTAGTCCTCATTGGCATACAATTACAGTCAAATAGTGATTTTGTGCACTGTAATAATACTACCGAACCATTAGAATGGCCTATTGGTATTTGTTTGTAAAACAATTCATGTCTCCAGCAATACTCTACAATAGGTTGTCCCATGCCCTATCCAAAGACAACACCGGAAAGGATTCAGAATTTTTGCCCAAGAGAAAACCACCCACATCTTTTGAGTAACCGTTTCATAATCATTGGATCGCCTCTATCTTCAAAACTTCATGTGGATATATAAGTCTTTCCTCCATGCAGGCTTCTTCTTAGGTAAAGCTTGCTTGATGCAACCTATATGATTGAACAAGTCATTGTAGAGAGTTGTAAGGTAATGGAGAGTACAGAAATGCCGTTTTGACAACCACAGAGTCCAATACAGGTGTAGCTTGATATATCCATGGCATACTTGCAAATGGTCCATTCATTCTGTAGTGTGAATAGTTACGACTCATCACCAGATATTGGATATTTGAGATATTTTCGGTTAGGATTGCTTAAATGGTAGGCTTTCACAAGGAACCCGATTATCAAATTCGACCCTGCATTCACACTCCGCATTAATTGGACTGTAATTCATAAATTTACTATTTGACAGTAAACCAATTTGTTTCAATTACCCAGTATCAGAGTAATCAGTATTGTTAGCATTGTCAGCAATACGCTGGTTACTGTTGGGAGTTTCAAAATCTGTTGAAATACTTACTATTTCAATTATCATTTCAAAACCTAGACAAATGCCTGACACCGTATTGATTCTTGCATCGCCATCCTTTCAAAGTTGTTGACTATTCCCATTTTCTACGCATTCATTCTCTCCACATTGGGGAGTGTTGGCATGTGCATTCCAAGAATTTGTGTGGCCTTGTACATGGATCCTATTCATAAAGGAATATCAAGTACACAGTTTGAAAGGTGCCATGCATGGTATGCGCTATCTCAATTTAGGCCCGTCAAGTCTGGACTCATCTATGGTGAATTGAAGTTCAGAAGTGATAATCTCAATGTACGATGTGTTAGCAGTAGCAATTCCAAGTTAGCATTGTTTTGTACACTAATATAGATCAAGAATGTTGTTTAATTGCGAAGGCCCATTATGCACCAGGGCTTTGACCATTCATCTATCATCTTTGATTGGAATTCGAAATAGAAACCAGGTATGCTATCAAGTTCATCGAATGTATAAAGTACTGCTCATGATGGCCGAACTTGATCCATATAGTTAGCAATAACCAATGGTATAGCTTGTGAGGTTATTGATGTCCCCCCATTCAAAGGTATACTAAATTAATTTCTTGTGGGCAATTACATCTCAATTGCGGTCATTATCAGTGAGTACTCCCTGTGGCAAATATTTCTGAGAGTGACAGTGGAGAGTAGCACCAGCTCACCATCTAGTCAATTTTATGACCATTGCAGTGTATGGAGTGACACCGCACTACAGACAATGTGATCCAGAGTCAATGCTAACACGAGAGAGCAATTGCAACAGTCTTGTTGAAATTTGAATATGACAAAGTTATGAGTTGCCAAATTGGACCATTTGGTTGGCCGGTTGAGTTAATATGAATAAAATGCGAATGTCAAATATGAATTTGGTTTGTACACTTAGTATTGTGATTTAACAACCCCCAAGTCTCTACAGGATAGTCGAAGATGTTTCATCACGATTTGAACCTCTCGATTCTGTAACTCCTCACTGGAGTCTTTCAATTCAGTTTATGGTGACGGGTTCTTCCAATATGACATGTGTCATTGAGCTTGACCTGTGATCTCATGTATGGCACAGAACTTGATATGAAACAAACTATATGTTGCTAGGGTTCTGGTCTCCTCCATTGTACTGTGCAAATCAAAATACAACCAATGGGTACCTCTGGCATAATCTTTCGCAGCTGAACCATGGGAACTGATATCCATAGTAGCTGACTAACTTTCAAGTAGGATGTGAAAGTAAGATCCCCCCAATCATGACTACAGTGAAATTCATTGTTGGAAGACATTATCATCTCTAGAAATGAGGTATGCAAGGTATTTGAATCCAACATCGCAGTATGAATTTGAAACCTGCAGAATTCAACCTGTGAGGTTGTCAAAACTTCCAGTATAGAATCTAGAATGCTGGTTCCAGCGTATCGCCAGTTGACACCAAAACATGATAAATTTCTGACCGGTGACTCACTGCATCCATTTTTGTGTATTGTACATATGGACAAGCTCAAAAGATTCACTGTTAAAAACACCATGTCTGAACCATGCGATTGTAAACATTGCGGTGTATCTGATTGAGCCTCTTTGAAATTATTCCACATTCTGAAGTGCTCATTTGTTGAATGCTGTAGGTATTTTGGACGAAGAATGTTAGCTCATCAATATAGCCGATACTTTGATTTTGGGGTAATACTATTGCATAGCTATTTGAATATTCAAAATGCAACTCCAACCATCATTCAAACTCAGTTGATGATCAGTTCTTGGCGGATGTGGTGATATTCTCACTCTGATTTTTGCCTCTTATGGTGGCCAATCAGCAGATTATCAGATCAAGCATTTGCACAGCCTTCCGATTAACCGAAATGTAAATTGAATAATGGTTCACACACTATTGACAAGTATTTATAGGAGGGAGTGGTGATAATGTGCATACAATTTTTGCAAACATAGGTGGGGAATACTTACATAAAGGGTTAACACTGTTGCATCGCTCTTTGCATATTGAGGATGCACAATTAACAATTGGTAACACTCCATTCAGACTCAGATTGAGAAGATAGTAGCTAAACTGTCACCAAGAGGTTTGCTGATAAAAGCGATTAGTATATCGAGCAACGAGTAATGTCATTGCACAGCCATTTGACTAGCAATTATGCCAAAGCAAGAATTGTTGATGCACCATTGACATTCATCTGTAGATGGTAGTACTGATATTTTCCACTAGCCTTTAGGCCCATAAAGTTGGCCAATACTTCAATGATGGTTTATGATTATTGAACAACCCATGCATTATCCAAGATGCAGGACCAAAAGTCCTATAAGCTCTATTGTTGCTGATTTTTGAGAGGTAGTAGTGATGTTTCCAGAAACATTTTTGCCAATTAAGGCTGCCAATACTTTGATTATGTATCACAGCAACCAAGTCATTGTTGTATTAGCACACTTGCAACACCAAAAACCTTTGATACACTCTTGACGCCCAGATCTAGGATGGGGTAACCGGAATGTCAGATTCTAGTTGTCCTAGAAGAGCGGCCAATATGATCACTTTCGAAGGATGTTGAAATACTGACCATTGATTGCAGATAAGAAAACACTAACAATTGTTGACACTCCTTTGATGGTCATCTTCAAGACATATGATAAATTATTGTATACTGTGCACCTGTATGCCAAAATCTATCCTGTCACTTTGGCAGCTAATAAATGGTTTCAATGCAGCATTATTGCCATCCAGAAGCATTGAGGCCTCACCATTTCTGATCTACCACTATGCATGTTGCCTGGGTGATATATGATACAAACCCATCACCATCCGCTGAGTACAGCCAGCATTATACAGTAAAGACATCCATATACCAATGTATGATATACACAACCTTGCATCTTCATCTGTTCTTATCCTGATCCTTGTCATCAATTTCAAGGACTACAAATAAGCAATTTTGAAAGTCTCAATTATGTAGAGCTGCCCATTTAGACCAACATGCGGTTGGATGTATGGTCATCTACAGCATCACAGTCATTTCATATTCTGGTTCATATTGCATATTAATTGCATCTTCTATGACACTCCTGACATCACTCACTTACATTTTGTTATTTAATTTCATCTCTACTTTGGTTTATGCTCTCAGACCCCACTGCAACTGGCAAGAAAATATCAATTTGGTTGGTCATCAATCAACTCAACCTGGAGTCTAGTTCGTCTGCAGAGCTCATACCACCCATGCACAAGTGTAGATAAATTATCTATCCTCGAATTATGTCAGTGAACTTAAATTAAACCTGATATAAAGAATAATAGATATACAGAATGCTGTTCAGTGAGATACATCAGCAAGAATACAAATTTGCATATCGACTTTTCCAGCTGTCAATCAAGCAACACGATTTCGGCGTCTGAATTAAACTTCTACCCGTGATTTAGGGAGTAAAGATATTTCCAGTTGTACAGCTGACATTTTCAGCAGCCTGTGCATTCGTAATCTGTGATCCATCACGCAATAGTTCTGGCAGGAGAGTTGCTGTATATTGCAACAACTGTACATTCTGTGAATGTAGCTTCCGCTAATGACTACCACATGGGGAACTACATTGTAGAATTGGCGATTGTGCAGGGATGATATCAAAGGTTTGCACAAGCTTTCAGAGTCATGTCTGTGGTAATGAGGGTGCTTTCAGTACAATTCAAGGCTGAACAACTGCCTGAACTATCAATTTGGGATTGCCTTATTTCTCATCTATCTTACAGAAGGATTTGGCCACATCTCCCAAACCGAGGTTGATCAATACATCAAGCTTCTTCGGCTGTTGTCAGACACAGATCACTTACTGCGGTACTACTTTAGCACTTGTGGTTTTAATCCAGGCAGGTTGGTTGTTTCCACTTACCATTGCCTGCTCTAAATCATCTTCAACAACATCACTGTCATCCTTATTCACCTGCGTATCAGAAATTCCAAGATCGGTCAGACTATATCAAATTGCCGTCATCATGTCCCCATATGATTTTTTGAGCTTTCTAGTAGCCAATCCCATCATTTTGAATTTGTCATATCTTCCTTCTTGCAGTTAGATGCTGTCTCTTCATCTTCAATTCATTGTGTTACCACTACAGTCTCTTTATTCTAATACTCCTGTGTTCAGTTCTTTTCTCTTTGTTGGTTATACAGAACATGTCTCCTCATTTCTGTCCAGCAAGATTCTTTTTTATTATAAGCTATGCAGTACTTCATGGTCTTGGACTGGATCTGGTTCAGCAATACACTTCCATTCATTTGTTTGATGATCTCATTCGCTGAAACACTTTGCCTATTGCCCCTATTGGCCAGCCTGAGATGATGAAAGGTTCATATAGGAGCACAGAATGTTGTAATATGGATCGACTTTGTTGTTGGGCGAGATGTTGGATGTAGCAAGATATTGACCACCTTGAGGCCAGCTTTGTCTGTTTTGGCAGGGTTGGTACACTTGATCAACTTGAACAAAGCAAAATCTTGAAAATATCCTTTACACTATTGGAAATAGCCAAACCAACTATACACCATGACCTGATGTTTGGTGCTTAATATATCTCACATTCTGGGAATCTCTTGAAACAAACATCATCAGACATCCATTCCATTGACCAGTCTCCTCTGCATATCTCACATTCAATTCATTTAAGTTTTGGCTTGCAACTGTTAATGACAGTGATCGAACGAATATCCTCAGAGTGCTTCATGGCAAATTACAGGATAGTTGGAAACATTATTGATAGTAGCAGTAACCCAATGATTCCACCAGTCCAGATGAACTCAGTCTGGGGCAGGGCTCAGTCCAGTCAAGTCCAAATGGAAGATTGGACAGGACTGGACAACAGACTATCAGTCTTGGACTGCACAGGCTTGGTCTGGACCAGTCCACACACACTTACAATTATAACATTGTTTCATAGTCAACTATGACTGAGAAGAAGATGCATCATCACATTTCATAACTACTCTAGGCAAAATTATGACAGTTCTGCCTGTATATTCGGTACAGTTAAGATTTATTTCTCCCATTCAACGACCGATACAGTGAGGAATATACCCTTACCCTGCACACAGCACTGGACTGATCCACACCAGTCCAGTCCAGTCCAGTTCTGGTCTAACAGAATTGGCGATTGGTCTGAACCAGGTCCAAAATTTCCCCGGACTGGACTGGACTGGTGGAATCATTGTCAACTTCACTATGAGCTGTGTGTCATGCATGGTCATTTTCCTGGTGATGGAAAACTCTGAGATTGTGGCAACTTTGGCTGATAGGAAGCTTTGGCCTATAGACAGCTCTAAGTCTGTGAAAGTAATGACTTTGACATCGCCAACCTACTTGCTTTAGTGCTTCCACCTCTGCCTGGTATCGAGACTCAGTGTTCCTAAGCGGCCAGGCCGGCCTTAGCGGCGGCTTTCAAATGAGGGTCGGGCCGGGTCTGCAGGCTTTTCCGGCCGGCCTGGCGGCTTTTCTTGGCGGACTAAGCCTAAACAGAACATTTTGTTCGAATGATTCTTTGCTGCCTATATTAAGAAAGTCTCCAAAGAACGGAACATAACCATATTCAACACAATCATCGTAGCCCTGCCATTGCCGTATTCCGTCCATCAACCAGACCAAGGCTTATGCAGGCCGATGCAGGCTTTTTAAATCAAGTGCAGGCCGGCTTTTGACCCAGGCCGGGCCGCTTAGGAACACTGTCGAGACTATTATTGCAAACATCACCATTAACATCATTATCACCACCACCATCACTACCAGCCTTGGACCAAATGCGTACATACATGCCCAAATTTGTTACCAAGGGGGCTACAGATTCCACAGTGAAATCTGTGTCCGAGGTATGTGGTCCCCAAATTTTATTGTGAACCATACTGGCAGAATCTAGGGCTACAATTGTCAGCACCATGACTGTGAAACATTGTGAGAACATGGTGTGGTGAGCGCGCCAAAGATAAGGTTTAAACTGCGATAATAACAGATGCTACGATTTCGGCCACATACCTCCCCCCTGCTACACCCCGCTTGGCAGAGGCCGCGGGCCACACACTTGACGCTGCGCGCTATACACCGCCGGCCACACGCCGCCGGCCACATGCCACGGCCACACGCTGGCAGCCTCACTCTGTCAGCTCCTCGCCACCCGCCATACGCCGCCCACCCTACGCCGCCTGACATCGGATGCACACCGCGCGCCGCCCGCCATAAGCCGCGTGCCACACGCTGTGCGGCTCCTGTCGCCTGCTACTCTGCGAGTGTCTACATCGAAATACGCTAGGCAACCTGCACTCACGAGCACTTCTTGAAACGTCTTGGCGAGCGTATTTGGGAGTATATTTGGGGGCAAAGTCAAGCGTGCAGGGAGTGTGAAATCGACTGCAATCGGGAGGGTACTTGAGAGCGTTTTGAGAGCGTACCTGAGAGCGTACAGTCAAGCAGGCTGGGAGTGTGCATTCGAGAGCACTCGGAAGTGTACTTGAGATCGTATTTGAGCAATGATTCCACTAGTCGGGGGGTGGACTAGTCTAGACTGGTCCGGTCTGGGTATAGTACAGTCCAGTCCGAGTAAATTTTGGACCGCGATCGGACTAATCTCCAATTCTGTTGACCAGGACTGGTCCAGACCAAGCCCGTCCAGTCCAAGACTGGCAGTCTGTGGTCCAGTCCAGTCCAACCTTCCATTTGGACTGGGCTGGGCTGAGCCTTACACCAGACTGGGTCTGTCCGGATTGGTGGAATCATTGTATAATTTGTGTATTTTGAGAGTATATTTGGGGGTGTATAGTTAAGCAGGCTGGAGGTGTGCGAACGAGTGCAATCGGCAGCGTACTTGAGAGCGTACCTCAGAGCGCCTTGAGAGCGTGTTGAGAGCGTATAGTCAAGCAGGCTGGGAGTGTGTAATCGAGTGCAATCGGGAGCGTACGTGGAAGTGTACGTGGGTGCGTCTTCAGACCGTACTTGAGAGCGTACGTGAGAGCGTTCCTGAGAGCGCATTGAGAGCGTATTTGGGAGTGTACTGGGGAGCATACATGGGAGCGTACTTGGGAACATACTTGGGAGTGCCTAATGAGTGCATTTAGAAGCGTAGAGTACACAGCATCATGTAGAGTATCGGTTAAAGATAGATTTAAACATACGTCAGAAAATAATCAATGTCACACGAAAGGGAAAATGCTGCGAAAGCTGGAAAGTTCACCGAAATCAGTTAAAACCCTGCAAAAGCAGGAAAGTTGAGGGTGCTTTCCGAAATTAGCCCGAATTTGAAAGAAACCTGACGTTCTGCGATGGACACCACATAATTCAGCATTGTATGTAATACTGCCCGGGATGCTATGATGTTCTTAGCCTTAATCCTGTCACGGGATGGGATGAAACAACATGAAAATTGTCCCAATTCAAGGTAGTGCTTGTCAAGAATGCCAAGCCACAGAATGTTTGCTCGATAAGGATGCTGGTTGGATTCCAAACCATCTACTCAGTACACTCAAGTATTAACGCAAGTTTGATCTTGATTTGTTTGAGCAATTCTTACAGGGTGGCCACTTTTGTGGTTTTTAAGCGGTAGAGACAATCCCGCGAGACTTCGCGGGACAGCGAGAAATATCGTCTTAGCACAAACAGGACATCATTTTGGACGAGATTCCTGTCCCGTTTTCATTCCGTGGTTCACACTAAATGTATCCTGTCCGAATACTGTCATTTTGCCAAACTTTACGACATCCCAACTTGGCAGTAACACAAGTCAGTTTTTTTTACTAGATTCCCATTCCCGTTTTCATCCTATGGATTATACTAATCTAACCCTAATCAATACAAGTGTCATCACTACCTGGCCCTGGTTCTATAGTTTTCTACGCTGCCCTCCAAATGCATGCCCCAGACAAGACGACGATGTCGGACCCGAAAGACTGTATTCCAGACGGACAGACGATTGGGAATCCTGGTACAGTCACACTGCCCTAAAACATTGTGTGTCTTTGCAGAACAGTTCTAGCGTAAGGGGTGGATGTATTCTGTCCAGTCCAATAGCAAGTTCATATTAGGCAGGACTAAATCTAGACCGTTCCTGTCCATACTAGTCCAATCGTAGACCGTTGAGAACATCCGATATCTACCAACATGCACGGATGCATGCTAGGGACTGGTAAATTGCTTTTACTGGCTGGGTAACTTATATGCTTCCAAGGCTGGAACTGATTAGCGTTCATGAATTTTTCATCAGTTTATTAGGGTCCCAAATAGGTAAATTTAAATATCACTTATGCCAGCAAGTTCGTTCAGAAACGCTTTTAGGTCCATATTTCGTACTAACTTTAATTCGCCCGTGCAAACTCTTTTAAGTACACTGAAAATATTTGTAATCACTAGCATTTTAACATACCAGTCAGTCATCATCACATGCGCAATACTGATCCCGCATTCGCAATGCGAGTGCTATGGTCCTGTCCCGGTTGTCCTCGTCTGCCGCAGCTAACACGGAAACAGTTGCACTCACACTCCCACCGACTCCTACTCCAACAGCTCCTCCAACAGCTCCTCCCACCCCCCCACCCACTCCAGCACCGATCCCTGCCCCCACCCCGGTACCCACAACTCCACCAATCGCAGCCCCTATCGCCGCTCCCGCCGCTGCTGCTATGGGACAGAGAGACACAGCCCCTACTCCTGCACCAATAGCCGCACCTATTCCTGCTCCGACCCCTCCACCAGCCCCGGCGCCTACCCCCGCTCCTACTACAACCCCTGCCCCCGCTCCTGCAACACACCCTGTTGTACCAAACGCGGCACCCCCTGCGACTCCACCCGCCAAACCCCATTTCAATTTCTTATGGCTGCATTTGTGTCTTTCTGTACAATGAATTTCTGTACAAAGATCAGGTACCTCATAGTCGCCTACTTCGGAACGGCTGTGCTCGTCGTGGTACTGTTGGTTTTGATGGACGACGTAAGCAGGTGGATGGTGTGTGGCGGATGTATTGTTCGGAATGCTGTGCCCGTTGAAAATGGTCGTTTCCGTAACCGTTTGTGTCTGTGAAATGACAAAACCTGAAAGTTGATTCATAGGTACAGCTGCAGTGGTGGCTGGTACGTTTGTTCGTATGCAGTTTGAAATAGCATTCTGCCACACAGGGCGTGAATCGGCGGTAGTGCCTGCCTCGGTTCTAGTGACAATGTCAGGCGGCGAATGGCCTCGTATGCAGTTTGAAATAGCGTTCCGCTGCACAGTGCTTGTATTAGTCGAAGTGTCTGCCTCGGTTCTGGTGACGAAGGTAGCGGGTGAACGGCCTCGTATGCATTCTGCAATAGAGCCTGAAGCCATCACTCTCGTAGTTGTCTTGAGTTCGCTGGTTCGTGCGGTTTCCGGTTTTTCTTTCTGTAATGGTGATATATTTTCCCATGAAATTCCAGGGCTTTATAGATACAATCCTAGCCCAAAGCCCGGCCCTTTCCAATTAAGAAGCACAGAAAACGTAACTACACAACCGGGATTACCTGAACAGTTGAACGCGACTAAGCGTTCCTAGCGCTGCCGTACCCCTGGAATTGATTGCATCAGTCTGGATGATCCCGATCTGAGGTAGGGCTCGGTCTGGTCTAGTCTAGCAGTATAGTGGGCTGGATGGTCTAGACCAAGATCGGAATCATCGGATCAGTCTGAGCTGGTCCATAACACGATTTTTTGCAGTGCTGGTCCTGTCTCAGGTAGGGCTCAGTTCAGTCTAGTACAGTAGGAAGGACAGACTATACTGGTCTAGACCGGTATTGGTTTGGACCGCAATAGTAAGGTGCAATCATTTCCCGCTGGGCTGGGGCGTGTTGTCCGGACTTCCTGGGGTCAGGCTCGCGGTCTCTGAACAGATGATCAATTAGAAGCCCTGCTTCTGCTCGTTATAGGCCATAAGTGTAGCTAATTTCCGATGTTTGGAATAGTTTGTCACTTACATAGCTTCATTAGTTTCCCGTAGTATGCTATTATTGGTAATAGAGATGTGCGAATGACACTGTTGTAGTTTCACTATTGTCTATCCTCCCAGCCTAATGGAAGCCATTTCAGAATTAGGACTGTTCAATATTTCTAGTTCTGACGGCACTGGTTAACTTGAGAGAATCTCAATCAGTGTTCCTAAGAGGCCCAGCCGCAAACTCAGAGGCCTGCCTTGGCGCAGGCCAGGCCCGGCCTCCATTTGAAAAGCCTACACCGCAAAAAGCCTGGCGGTCGGCCGTGCCGTCACAGCCTCGATTTTAGAGGCCGGGCCGCTTAGGAACACTGATCTCAATTAACACTAGCTATAATATTTGTTTATGGCATCTCGGAGCTGCAGGAATGATCCGATGAACGATGAAATCCTTGAACTCCCAAGTAGTTGATTATGATTTGCAGATCAGTGTTAACGAACACGCAATACCTATATAACAAGAGCTATTTTCCTAGCAAAATCAGACTACTGTGTAATCTAACAGTATCCAGTTTCTTTGTAGTGTTGCAAGATGTTAGATATATCTTAATTGTTCATGTTACGCTATTCTGCCTAGCGCTTATGTAACTTTATAACATTAGTGTAAATAAAAAGCCGCAATCAAGATTGCATATTCAAGCTGCAGCACCACAAGAATTAGGATATCGTGAGATAATACGTTATAAAAGGCTTAATGCAAACAAATGTGCTCATGCAACTGCTATATTAAACTAGTCTCCAAAAGTAGATATCCCCGATTGTTCAAATTCATATACAAACGAGTGCATCGAAAAATATAAGAGTGTGATACGAAAGCTTAAAGTCAAAGCACACGAGTGGGGCATCTGCAATCGCTATTCGTTAAGTTTTGTAGGAAAGCGACCTTCTCGCTCGATTCTAATGCCCTATGTGAGTCATCGTACGATAGTGATTTAATGGCACAAGCTGCTATAATGTCTCATCAAGTTCCAGTAAGAAAAAGTCGTCAGATGATGCTAAAGTTTGTGGGTGGATGAAGAGGAACTTCTAAGTTTACCGACATACTCGTCGGATCGCAAAGTTAGGAGACACATGATAAGCGCTAACCCTATTACGTGTCCCATTACTTTGCAATCCGACGATTACAGTGAGTCCTGCATGCCGCCAACACTGTTTTTGCTTCTTTTTGTTCTTCTTATATATTTCCAGGCCTAGATTCCGTGTTAGCTGCATCCTAGGTGAGTTCCGTGTTTGCATGGTCGAGTAGTTGGCCGTGCTGTTGAATGGGTGCACCTTGTGCTTCTAGACGTATAGTTTTCTATTTTCCAGCGTATAACATGCCAAGAGTCACGCAAGCGCCCACGCTAGCCATTACAAGTTATTTGACTATGGTTTAGGGTTTTGGCTGCTGGAAAATAAAATAGTTTATACACTAACTGCTGCGCTAAGAAAAAAAAAAGGAAAACCAGAGCCTCACAATGAAGCTTCAAAGCACAACACCTCGATCGGCGCTCGAAGTAGTGGAAACTAACCAATCATTAACATTTCTCGTGGTATGAGACCACCACTCAATTCGAGATAAATATAAGGTAGCAAGTAATTCGTCAGATTAACGACTAGTTACTCGCGGGCAGATGAGCCTGTGTGCGATTGAGACTCAACACCGGTCTGTTAATAGAATCTCCTAATATGAGGGCTGGGCTCGGCCAGGAGTTTTAGTATTTCCTAACACCAAGCTTGCGAGGTTGAAATTGATCATGTTCAAATTGATTCTTAATCGAGAGTTAATACAACGATTTGTACACCACCCTCAACAAACTCACCCATACATACAGCGGCAGGATGCATTCCAACCTATTATTATATATTCACTGCAAAGTATGTTCGAATCACGAGGTTATCTAATCCTATGTGTCCATTTTTATCAAGACAAGCAACTTGCTAGAACTTAGGAAATTGTAATTCCCTCAGACCTCCATATAACGCAAAACAACAAGCACATAGCCCTCCTAGCACGAACTAGCCCGCTGTTATCCCAGTAATGCTAATTGGGATATCGGTTGTTTCAGACGCACTGCCTCAAAACGCATGTGCATGACCACTGCCAGGAGACTGCACTTCATCAGCAACGTCGGCACCACCAACATTTTTTGGGCAGATATCCGATTCGATCGCAACAAAGTCGTATTCGTAGAGCCCGTGATGTAAGGTCTGAGATGACAAGGTACGCGCATATTCAGCTGATAAAAACTTGACCAGTGCCGGAAACAGGTCTCCCAGCCGTTCTCAATCGCCAGGATCTGTTCGGAAGAGGTTATATTGCGGATGGTGTAACCCGCGGACAGTACAGTTTATCGACCAAAGGATTCGTCCGCAGAATCTGCACAGCACATACTTGTATACCAGAGACGAAATCAGGCATAAGAGCCCAATTTGAACCAAACACATTCAAAATTTCTGCTCGACAGCTCACAATGCAGCCCAAAATGAAACCTAGGCCATATTGACAACAGATAACTCCCCAATCTGCATAAGCACTCACAAGTTCCAAAAACGGTTCCAATGGTGACATTTGCGGCATCAGAGACATAGACACCTTTTGTTGGGTCGCACATAACATGCAATACAACGTAGCATTGATGCCTCTCATTGGAAACGGCATCATGCCAAGTTCGTATTGTCATAATTTCAATCACTGACGTGGCTCAATGGGAACGTACCAAGCAAGACTTACTACGTGCAAGATCCGTAGTTTGGCCAAAAAAACGAAGGTCGGTAGAAATAGGCGCTGTTAGTCCACTTAGACTGTCGCTGCGTAGTTGGTGAAAGATAACGTCGAGCTCAATGAGACCTGCAGCTGGTACACAACTAGTTCATAACAGGTTACAGGGTGCGATATAGGGACGCGTAAGCTAAAAAAAAAGATCCAACCAGTATATGCCTCACTTGCTGGTGCTATGAATATTATTGAAAATTTTAGCAGTTAGGACCGCAGTGTCTCGAAAGCGGAATCGCAGGGCCAGCGTCGTTGCACAGAGTGGCTGGTATAAACATCTGTCTTCCGTCGTTCAACCTGGCACTCACCCAACCCATCCTAGACGTTACCAGCTCTTTGAATTAGGTTGACTTGCCTGCAACCTCGCTCCATTCTCGTTTGAAACTGGCTACAATCTCGCTCCGTACCCACCGTTCTTTCGCACTTGCGTATCTCTTGCCATTATGGCCTACAGTACATCTTACGAAGCGGACGTCGATGTGTCCCTCCAGAAACTAGGCCAAACGGATGCCTTTCTGATCCCTGGGCAACTGGAAACCGCATTCGTCCTTCATTCCCAACACTTCATGGATCTTCAAGATTACGTCAATGCGGGTATTAGGCTTCCTGATTCGTCACAGAGGTTCCAAGTTTTGCACCCAAAGGATATAATCCACAAAAAATTCGCCAGCCTAAATAAATGGAATCTTTATGATGTAAGTCGGTCTCTTCAATTATTCGGAAACTTCGGTTGAATAGTATGCGTTCTAATGTTAGAGTGACTTCTAGAGTATTAAGGACGTCTCCATAAGTATCTCCCAGAATTGTCAGAACTTCCAATTAACCACTCTCGGTCGTATTGTCGACGTTGGTAAGTTCCTTCACCTCCTACATCATGTTACAACTTCCATCAGAGTCCCGTACTCAAAGTGCCTTATCTACGGATATAACGCAAATTTATTCTAATTAGGGCATTTTCAATTGCAGGGGGATCGATATCTTACTTCGCCCAAGATGCGCATGACTCGATCAGCGACATGATTCCGATACTTCAGGAGTTATGTGGCAGTCAGTTCGATCTGACCAACCCGGATGTTGAAGACAACCTCGAATGCGCAATAGAGTATCTGAACAGTCTGATGGAGTCTTGTGAGGATCATAAGAACAAGTGTGAAGCAGTCCAGCAAGGGATTATATCTGTAAGCATTGTCTCTTAGTTGAAACTTCTATCCCCAGATACCCAATGGGCAATACAAGGAGAACTTAGTAACATTCTATATCTGTTTAGTTCAAGAATCAAACAGTGAAGAACAAACATGATCTGGACGCAGTCATGCAAGACCTCAGAGAGGTGGAGCCCGAACTGTTTGCGGAAACTGAGAAGAAAGTGAAGGAATTGAATAACCAGAGGCTCCAGTTGCGTGCTGCCTGCAATGAAGTCGTGGATCGGTCTACGAGTGTGAAGAATTCAAAAACTATGGGTAATCAAACCTTATTTCATATGATTCTTCCGAGCGGTTATCCTAATGAATTTGATCTACACTCTATTCCTATTCTCGATAGTTCGTTTGTCCGTAACATTAGACCAAATGCTAACGAAATCTCAAACTATAGTATTTTTAGGCTGCGTAACGTATGGGATTACGTTGGCTGTTTATATCTCAAACAAAGTCAAATTATCTGGGCTTGTTAAGCAGCTGCATGCACTTGAGGAGGATTTCCAAACTACGAACAAAGACATGGCACGTCTATACCACATTCAGAGTCAGTCCTATATCGTATACAAATTGGTTTCACATTATCTCAATCCGAAAAACCAGAGATAAAGTGTAAAGGCAATGCTAACGTTCTTTCTAGCCGAGTTAAGCCAAATTACCGAAAGATTGGGTCCTGTAGAACAGAAGATTACGCAGGCTATCGAAGCAATGGATAAGATCAGTAGTAAGTAAATAGATTCCGCTCATACTGACGGGATTTAGCCAAAATTGCGCTATCTTCCATTCCGGTAATTAATCAATACTTAGCTAACCACATCAACCTGGGTTAGGTGCCTTCAGTGAAATGAAGACTGGCCTAGAGGACCTTATGAAAAAGCTCGACCCGAAAAATGTTAAGCATAAGAAACCGGGAATGCGAAAAATTGCTGTAACTCGTCTAGAGCGCACCCTTCCAACGTGGAAAACTGTAATCCTCTTTCACCACCAGAAGTTAGACGTCATTTTCTAACATAAAATGAAATTCTTATAGGTCCAAGAAGCAGCAAAGCAGTTCCAACAGACAGGTCTTATCAAATACATCACCGTATCCCAGGCGCAGGCTGCTTAAACAGCATAAAGCGATTAAAGAGGATCCATAAAGTTTTTGGCACGGCCGGCTACCACTGTTTAGCGAAATACTGAATATTTCATACTGTCTTGCATTTCGTTGATTCCAAAATATTTTTACCGAATGTAGTGGAAAAGTATTCATGTCATTTAGTATTCATTCGTATTTTCGTACTTTAGGTTTCTTTTCGAAGAAATAGTGAATGACGGCATTGGGAAATAGGAGTCGAATATGTGATATGGCGGAATGTTGCAAAGCGACGCGAATTTTCTTCGCTGGATTCCTTCATATGTTTTTTCGTTTGCCTAAAATATAAGCGTATTGTGAGCTCATTTATCCATGCTGCAACGGAATGTTTCAGGGCAGTCCGTACGTACTGTTGGCCGCTTATTAAGGACTGTATGAAGCGACTAAATAGGCGGTCAAACAATTAGCGGCATTCCGAAAAAATATTTCATGGTAACTGGAAATCTTCCCAAACTGCACATGCATATCTTGGTCAATAATTCCGCCGTCTGCCGCATATTATTGGGCATGATACTGTGACTGTGTGGGCAAGTGGGGTTGGGCGGGGATGCTAAGACATCGAAAAATAATCTGTGTGCGAGTTGAGTAATGATGGATATAATTAAGCCCTAGGAGATGAAATTAAATGTAGCCTAAAATGAACAATCAGAAAAGGAATCATATTTGCGGCTGTGGTGGCTGTAGTACAGATGTTGGCGGTGCAGCCACCGGGCGGGCATACAACTACAGAGTGGCACATCGAACGAACAACTGTGGGACTGATTTTAGTACGGCTATCACATGGGATGGATTAGAGTTTCGCGGTGGAGCCGCATGCACTTTAGTTTTTGGTACGTGTCAATTAGACTTAGAGATAGTCAAGTTCAGTTCGGTCAAGAGAGATTCAGCACAATAGACCCGTCACAACACCACATTTTATGCGAATGAAATTCATAATTACTAGTCGAGTTTCAATCTTCATCATTGTTAAATATTTACACCCTGCAATGATTCATTTTCATGTATTATGTCGCTTAAAACTAATAATTTAGCAAAATGCTCTGATATTTGCACGTACCGACATTTTCCTGCCTCAAAGCCTGTCACCCGCGCAACTGCTCACCAAAGCTCTCGCTGCTCACTCTTCCATTCATTGCAGTGGCGGAAGAGATGGTCCGGAGTCTGGGTGATCTGCCCACACCACCAGCACTGATCATCATCGCACTGCCCAAACCGCTTGAGATACGTCGCTGCTGGTGCATGCCTGTATATTAGTTGGTAGTACCTGACTGCTAGTGATTTCTTGCTGCTCATCGAAATGTGCCTTTGACTTCCAGCCTTCTCAAGTCCCTTTCTAACTGTGTATCTATAGTGCCTGCTGCACAACTCTTCCTCTCATATATTTTTGGTGCTGCACGTTGTTCGAAGATCCGTCTTGCTCTATTCGCAGCTGAAATATAAGCCCATTCTCGGATTGTATTTCCACATCCTTCACAGACTGCATTTGCTTGCCGATTCGCTGGCAGAGGAAAAACTCCCGCCAATGTTGACTAGGGATTTGGCCCGGTGGCTTCCCTAGTGTTCGGTGCTGGCGGGCTCGGGCATGTGGCCGGTGGCTTGCGGCCCCCATTGGCCTCGCCTGCCCCCACCAGCCTCGCCTGCCCCCACCAGCCTCGCTTGCCCCCATCGGCCTCGCCTGCCCCCATGGCGAGGAGGAGGGCTCGGCACTGGTACTCGGCATTGGGCTCCGGCTTTGGCAGTCGGCATTGGGTTTTCCTTCTCTCACTTTCATATATAAGTCCATAGTTTTCCTTCTCTTTGGATAGACAGACAATTCATCACGTTCTCGTGTCAACAGCCAATTGATGGCTGAGCACTGCATGCGGATGCTGGCTGCTCCGCACACAATGACCGAGGGCGGTATTTATATGGCGCATAACGGTTTGGTTCGAGACACTGTTGACTTTAACCAATATGGTTCAGCAGCAGCGAAGGCTTGCGAGTGTGTGGCTGGATCCAAACTGGCAATCAGAGAAATTACCGTGAATAGAGACGAGGAAGAGGCTAATAGCTAATAAATGGTTTGAGATATTAAGAGAAACAAAAGATACTACTAGTTGACTCTAGGGTTTGGTTAGCGCTCGGCGTCATGCCGATCACTCGCTCCTTTTTGCAGCTATCACAATCTGTCGCAGCGGTATGAGATGGATGCAGTAAAATAATGATGAGGAAGTCTGGCATGTTCTAAAGCACAATTAGATACTACCAAGCTTAAATGTATGGGAATTAGTCAATAATTGTAGTAGTAGGTATGAGGTTTCAAACGCCAGCTACGGGTGCTGAAAACACAATGGTTTGAAATACATCAAAGAAAGTATGATATAAACACGCGGGTGCTATGCTTGAAACTAGAACTTGTAAAAGTTGGTCACATCTGGGCAAGACCTTGCCCTGCCCCGGACTACAATTTGCCGTCATGGAAGGTTTTTAGACTTTAGAACAGTAGGTGTTGTTGTTTATTCATACTGTATGCACTCTTACTAGAGTATGGCAGGACCTGATATCCCCCCCGCCTCCGGGCTAGCCGACGAGATGGCGGAGCTCCCCCCCCTACCCTTCGTCCCAACTGACAAATGAAAGTTAAAGGATACAACAGAGAACAAAAGAAATACGAAAAGAAATGAGCGGATATAAACCCACTGCCGCCGCCCCCCATACCTGAGTCAGCCTCTGCACCTGCTCCCTACCGCTGTTCACCTGGGCAGTAACTTCCCCACTTCAGCAGCCGCCAGGAAGTCTATCACTGCTTCATCACACTCTTCTATGGAAAACAGCTCAGAGACCTGCATGTGTCGGCATCTGCCTGCTTTCCATCCCTTTGCCTTTCCCAGTACTTTCCAGAGCGCACTCTGCTGGTCTTTCCACCGGCTGCAGTGGCCAAAGAGATCCTCCCTTGTCCGGGCCACTTACTTATCACACCACAAATACTTGTGGTCCAGTCGGTGACGGAAACATTTCGGTATACCCCGTTTTTGTATTGTTTTATTCATACTGTATGCACTCTACTTAGAGTATGACAGGACCTTATACCCCCTCCGCCTCCGGGCGAGCCGGCTAGATGCCGGAGCTCCCCCCCCCGCTACCCTGCGCCCCCGCTGACAAATGAAAATGACAGGAAAGGGAAGTTGAGAATTGAGAGTTGAGAGATATGACAGAACTGAAAAGAAGGAAAAGAAGAAGGAAAGGAAGACAGAAAGAACGAATATAAACCCCACCGCCGCTGCCCCCCGCACCTGAGTTGGCCTCTGCACCTGCTCCCTACCGTGCCTGGACTCACTGGGGCGGGAACTTTCTGACTGCAGTAGCCGCCATGAAGTCCATCACCGCCTGGTTGCACTTCCAATGGAAAACAGCTCACAGATCAGCACGTGTTGGCATCTGCCCGCTTTCCAGCCCGTCGCCTTTCCCACCGCCTACCAGAGGGCTGTCTGCTGGTCTCTCCACCAATTGCAGTGGCGGAAGAGGTGCTCCCGCGTCTGGGTTGCGGTCCCTCCACACCACCAACACTTAACGTATTTGACGGTGTAACCGCCCACGACCGGGCAACCGCTCATGGCCACACAACAATAATATAGTACCAATTGCACAACTGATAGGGCCCACAACAATCTGTAATTAATACAGGATGATTTGCAACCATGTTACTTCATAATTCATATGCATAAAATATTCTATGCAGTTGTTACACTTAGCTAGATGCTGAACTACTGATATTGAACAGACTGAAATATGGTATATATTGCAATCAAAATGGGTACTGTTATCTAATATCAATTCAAACTGCCCTAATACAGTGAAGAGATACACCATATAATGTATAGATCACATCAAGTATATGGGGGAAAGTAAATAAAGACATAATGTGGTGGAAAGATAAATTATAATTTAACTGAGAAAATATGGTATTTTTTTAATATTTTTCTGTTAGCTAGTAATTGATTGTTCAGGTGGCTGTAACTGTTCCCAAGGTGTATATAATTGTAACTGAGTATGTTACATTAATTACTAATATAGCATTGATGTTTAGAAGTAAAAATAAATTATCTTTAAATATTTTAGTTGATAATTTTATATATACAAAAAGTAATTCCAAATAACAACAACATGTATATTCTATAGCTCTATCTGTTCCAGCTTTCATAAATGAAATGAATATATCATAAATACTTGTATTTGTAATCTTCTACATCATTTTTAGTATTGTTTGAGTATATCTTAAAATATAGCTAAAATCCTAAATTTATAGGATTTCGGAATTGCTAGAACTTCTCATTATCAGTAATCTTAATATATTCAATGATATTTTCTTATTATAAGAGTTATTTAAATTTATAGTAATAGTGATAGTGCTAACAGTAATAGTCATACAGTAGTTTGAAATATTACAAATTTGTGGAAAATGTGACAAATATAAACAATATGAAAATATTAAATATATAGTAATACAGCAGCTGTAGGCATTGCTAAAATATAGTATAACTATATTCGAGTTGAAAACCGTAATTGCGTTTTACATTTTCCTCCAGATTTCAGTAACTAGTCTAGTTAGTAAACAAGTTACTACTGGTAAAATCTAGATTTTATATTATTTGATTATAATTATTGACAGTAGTTATTAGATTCATACAAATTGAATAGGTATTCCTTGGTTGTATAGTATAAATTAGTAGATTGTTACCAGGATCGTATAGACTCAGTTTAAATGGATATGAATATATAAATATATATATAATATTGTAAAAATATCACAATTATAATAAATATATATATCACCGATATAATCCCCAACTGCTTACTACTCAATGGAATCGATGTAGACATTGAATGTATAGCAAGACACACAGAGTGTGTACCAAGTGATAAAAACAGAACGGGCTATTAAATTTACAAACTAGTTTATTATAGTATATATTTTCAGTGCAATATCATCTACAACCTTTGGTTACTATTAGTCCTCCACTGTTATTAGATACCTCCAAAATCTTTGAGAAGTATGAGACTGGGTTGGAAATTAGTTACTAATATTTGCAAAGTTTGGTATAGTATCATTGGATGTCATTGGAGGCTGACGAGTTGCGTCAAGATGCCTGTGCGGTTACCAAGTCGTAGGTTATTCCACACTACATCACTTTATGCTCCTCTTGGTGGCCGAATCGTATTCGATAGAATGCAGTAGGTGCATGCAAACACTATCGGCAGTAGAACATAGAGGCCAGCCACTTCATGCTTGACATCGGGACTGGTCTCTTCGTCCCTGGCGTGGCCAGATGTCTGTAACTATAGTGTTTACTGCACAAGTCGGCGTCCCAGTTGTGCTTAGCTGCCATTCGCTCCTTGGTGATTTTTCTGACTTTTTCCGAGGCCGAGGTGTATGGCCCCTCAATCAATGTGTCTTCGCTAGCGGCTCGGGCCTGGTTTGCCTGACCATCTGTGGCTTGATTTCAAGAGTTGCAGGAATTTCTCCGGACCCAGTGTTTCTTAGTCGCCATCATGTGGGCGTGGAGAACCTGTCCTCATCTATTGATCCAGCTCGTTAGTTGCTGCCCCAGGCTCACCTCTGTGTATGCCTGTCATTATGTTCCGGATTGTGAGTCAGTATTGATAGCCCGCATCATGACTGCAGGCCATTGGAATGATTCGCTTTTCTCGATTGTTACATCAAGCATGAGTCTGCTCCCCCACATCTCAACATCGAAGACCTCCATCCACCCAGTGCCCAGATAGCTGTGGCGGATCGTCAATTGATTTCCAGATATGCACACTTCTGCAGCTTACACTCGGCCATTGTCTGAGCATGATCCATCTGTGCCCCACATCGAGACCCTGGCTGGCAATGTGGCTTCTCTCTCTCTTGCCTAGCGCTGTACGGCTTCCTTGGTAGTGGTTGTGTCATCCTGTATGGTGGTCCTGACCACTCATTCTTCATCTGGGGGTGGCCAATTCATGCCTGCAGTTGTCTGGCTGTACTCATCATCATCCTTCACAACTCAACAGATTGGTGCCCTGGAAATGGGGTTTCGGGTAATTCATATAGCTTGAGACTTCATTTGTCTGCTTGTCTTGCTGCGAATAGCCTGTGTGTGGAGTCAAGGATTACAGGCGCGTGCCCATGTCCTGACTGTCCCATCAGTCCACCCCGTGGGGTTGTGGGCGGCGCAACCAGGATTGGGTCTAGTTGGTCGATTGAGGGGGAGGAGTTGGAGATTGTCTTGCCTGCGTAGTTCTTTGGGATACCACCCATCCTCACTTTCCGATAATGCAACAGCTCGGACACTTGTCACTTGCATGGCCCTTAGGTATTCTCAAACTACCATATATGTCTTTGTAAGGGTTCTGAGTCTGGCTTCTGCTGCCATGGCGTTCTGCATGCATTGGATTTGATGCTCTTTGAATGTCAGGTTTGCATCAATCCAGATGCCCAGTCATCATGTTGCCTGTTTGTTAAATAGTATGACCCCATCTGCAACTCTTACTGTGGCTGTCAGCATTGGCCAGAGGTGTTCTCTGTGACCTCATCTGCGCCTAGATAGTGCCGCCTGTGTTTTTGCAGTCTTGTATTGTAGACCTTGTCAATTTGCCCAGACGATGTGCATTGCGGAGTACCTTACAAGTATCGTGACAACCTGATTGCCAACGCTTCTTGTCGCCACTCACCCGAGGTTATCCAGAACAGATTGTTCTCCGGGTTTTGATCTGTACTCATCGAGGCATTCATTCAAATCTGAGAAGTAAATCACATAGAGTATTGGTGACAGCGGTGAGGCATGCGTCACCCCAGGCTCAACTGGTTGTCTTTCCATGGTACTGCCTACGATTATCATCTCTACAGTTCGTTCTGTGAGCCAAGTTCCCATCCATCATATAAAGTCTCCATCCCTTTGCCTAACCTTCTTCAAGATGACTAGCCTTCCTGTTGCAATACTTGGGAAGGCTGCTGTAAAGTCCATGATAAGCACGCCTGATATTTGGCCAGTTATCCAGGCGGCATAAGCTCTGTCAACAATGACTGCCGCTGCATCTATGGCTGACTGTCCACTTCTGCTGCTGATTTGTTTGTTGCTGAAGAGCCTTCCGCTTTCGGCCTCATCTGACTGCAGATCAGGAACTACCTTTTTGACTCTGTTTCCTATGCAGCTCAGCTGCAATATTGAGAAATAGGCCTTCATCAGTGTATAGTTATCATTGCCCAGCATAAGAATCACCACGCCACTAGCCCGCTTCTATACTGCGGCTGCCTTCGCATGTGAACAGCCCTCTTCTTCAGCGTCACACTCCTCTATGTGTCCTAATTCCCGAGCTGTAATATGGCGCCGAATGAAATCTTTTCTGGACCTGGTGCCATTTTGACCAATTGAGAAACTATGGCTGGTTCAGCTGCATGCTCTGTGACGTGGGTCTGTGTACTTCCTGCTTGTGGTAGTTTGTAGTACTGGTCCCCGGTCTTCAGAGGAACGGACTCATGCTGCAACATCACCTTCTTCTCCAGTGATGTCAATGCTTGGTTGCCTTTTCAGTCGTCTGTGGCCATCACAGTCGTACATGCCAGAGGGTTCGCGTATTGTGCTGCTCTCCATACCTCAGCGCTCGTCAGGTTTGGCAAGACCTAGCTGCACATTGACCTCTTGGATTGACAAATCGACTACAAGTGTTCTGCCGTCGTACTAGCTTCCTCTTCCGAGGTCTGTCTCGTCCTTCATTCCCTTCCAACTGCCTGTGATCCGCTGCGCATGGGGGCAATCCACCATATCTTTGATGTCCCGCATAACCAGATAGTGATAGCGTGCCGATGAGCATGCTACCCATTGCTTCCTGACTCCATGTGGTCTCTAGCTCCACCTCATCAGCTGTGCATTCAACATCAAGGTGGGCTCCTGCTTTCTCCAACTCCAACCATAGCTTTTCCACTACCTCCATATTCTCCTCTTTCATAACAGGTAAGTTCCACCCTTCTACCTTTGCGTGGCCAGCGTTCTCCATCCTGGATTCCTCCACCTTCCACTATATAACCTCATGATCAGATCCAAAGCCATTGTCATCAGCCAGTGTGGACCAGGCTGTGATTGGTTGGTTCCCCAGGGTTAGGTCGATAACCTACTCCCCTTCATGACGATTCCTTGTCTGCTGGTGGGTGGCGTCACACTCATTCCCAATCTCCAGTGCAGTTTCGTCAAATCAATCTTCACAGAATGCACTAGTGTGTTGGCCTTGGCCAATTGGGTCCCATCATATGCTACGGCCGTTAATGCTTCCAGCCAGGATAGTGCTAATATGCGGATTGAGTGTCTGCCAATTTTGCTTTCTCGCCAGTCTCTCTTCATGTTTCGTGATCATTTGGTGGTAAACATAGAAGATCCTTGTTATCCTGGCTCCGCTCAACCTGATATTGGTAGCAAAGACATCATTGTACCCATCTCTGCTGTAGTCCGTTTGCTCGTGAACTACCAAGCCAATCGCTCTCCGGATTAATCTCCAAACTCCTTTCTCTGTCATCTTTCGTATACTGAATGGATAATCCCAATACCTCCTTTTCCTCTGTGTGGGTCTTGGCAGCATACTATGTCGGGCATGCGGTCCAGTCCCGCTTCCACCGACCTAATGGTTCACTTGTATGTCTTCGGGCAGTAGTCCTGCATCTCTCTAATCGTGGGAAGTGAGGGGTCCCGCTTCTGATTTGGTGCCAGCACTAGTCGCACTCTCGGTTTCGGTCATCACACTTTGTCCTTCATCTTCCGTTGCATCCTGTTACTCCATCTCAGCGATCACCTCTTGTTCGATTCGCCCATTGGCTGTCTCTACAGCCCTGGGTGTATGACTCAGCACCACTCTGTTCATCCCTATTGCTGTGCGAATAGCGTTGGTATTGGGATTGTGTCCTGTTGTTCACGTGTTTCAGCTCAGCCGCGCCGCTTTGGCACCTTCGCATGTCTTTACGCAACAGCTTCTGAATGCAATGTGACGTCCGTTGAAATGGCGGCACTTCGCAGCATGTGGCCACAAACTGATCCATCCTTTGCCAGAAACCTTGTTCCAATCAGTGAATGGAGGATGTCAGTCCACGGAGTGAGCAGTCAACCCATGAAGTAACTTGGCACCGTGAACTAACTCATCAGTTCATGGAGTCTACCACAACTCCGGCCACTAACCAGTCACTTCACGGAGCCATGACTGCACTAACAAACATGATAAATGCTTGGTCCAATTAAGTTTGCAAATATTTGTTCAATCACCAAGAGATGTATATATGTAATATTTAAAATACATCGATATTTCAATTCCCAGTGTTTGATTTATGATATCTTTATAATTGATACCGCGGTGTTATGAACACACTCAAAAAACGCTGAAAATCGATGTTTTCGGCAACCATTCTATCACCATTAGAGATATGGTAAATTAGAGACCAGGAATTGAAAGAGGGAAGATTTATGCCTATTCCATGAATACATAATGATGTGATCAGAGTAACTGATAATATTGGTTGAGCATAATAAGCACTGGTCAGTTGATGGATCCGTCAACGGACCGGTTTGCTCACAGAAGGTGGGACTCTGTGAACTGACTGGATACTCTACAGACTGACATTTTCCGTGAACTGACTAGAACCCACCCAACAACATAGCTGTTGTGGTCTCTTGTACGGTCATTGCCTGCTTCGTAGCCAAACTTGGGCGTGTTGCGACACGTGTCATCTCTGTGACAATATCCACAGCAGTACACACACCTATTGGCATGGCCTACATTCCCGAATGCCTCGACTCAATACTACACTCCCACCCCCTTGTTGCCTTTCCAGATTACATCATGTGGCAGCCTGCATTACTTTACAACAATAACTACTGATGATGAGGTGATTTTTGCCTTCTTCATCAACTCCACGATGCTGCCTTGGCTTGCCAGCTATCGTACCTGAGTAGGGATCACTAAGCACGCATGTTCCGCATCATGTTCTTCTTCAATTCTCTGAGAACCATCTGTGCCTTTTCCCATGTACCGCACGAGGGGAACTGCATGGATGTTTAGCCTGCCCATGCTTTCGTTTTCTTTGATATACATAACTCCTCTTTTGACAGTCCTTGCTGCTGAGATGATGATGTCTCGTTACCACTCAGCGAATCCCGCTGTCGGATTCTGGCACGTGATTGCTGTGATTTCCCCCATCTCACTTTCCCTTGCCTTATGATCCTAACCTGGGCTGATGGCTGCTGGTGGAAGAGCGAACTGTTGATTGCTCACGTACTTTGTTCATCCATCTGATTGTTGAATGCAACACTCTCCTCAATTCTTACAATTATGTGTCTGTCTGCCATGCTTCAGTGTGGAGTCTGGGTTGGGGATTGGGTGGCAAAAATGATTTTGTTCTGGGAAGGGAGCATCTGGTATAGTCTGGTCGGTGTCAGCACTGATGTGGTTGCCGTTTGTAGACCTGATGCAGTTCTCAGCATTTGTAAAAGCGTTGGCCCCGCGGCTTATGCAGGGTTCAGCTGTGGGAATGGGTTTGGGATTGATTTCCGTTTCAGCATTGGCATTGATTCAAGCTGCCTTCCAGGCTCCAGTGGTTAGCACACCTCTGACTTCTTTGGTCCAGCAGTCTGCATCAGGTGTGGGTGAATCGAGGCCTGCAGGCCGACACCCTGGGTGTCCACTGTCCTGTTCTCCCTGCGCCCGATTCTGAAGCAGCAACAATTCTTGCGACCATTTCCGCGATGTGATTACCCCTCAGCAAAGACTCCTTGTCGTACGGATTCTGCATTTTCTCTTGGTCCTCCAACTACATTTCCATCCATCTCAACTGCCCCTCCTGCACTGCAGTCTGCGTCGCCAGCCTGCTTGCCATCATTGCACAGATTAAGGTTTGTTGTCCTTGTGGACAGGATTGCTGCTGAGCCGCGCACCCAATGAGGTTCATCCAGTTGCGAAGGGCCCAGGCAGTCGCCCGAACGTCACTCCTCTTTCTCCCATTGATGTTGTTGTTTCTCACCACCGCCTGATGTGTGTGTTCGGCCGCAGTTGGAGCGGCGATGGATAATCAGCAACAAAACTAGTTTCCATCAGGAATACCAGGGTGTTCCGGACGGCCCTGATGGCCCTGATGGAGCCTTGTACCCCCTGACTGTGAGTGAGACGCAACAGGTAGTAATGCATACCTCCCTATTGCCTGCAATTATCCCATGTCTCATGATCGTACGACAAGTTGGGTTGTATATTAACCCCTGGACGCTTCCTGATCCACCATCAGGCTTGCATGAGTTAACATTCGGAATGAGGTGACGTCTACGCACCACCAGACCGACATGTGTGATACCCTCTTCTCACTGCGTCCGCTGATGTTGCTGCCATTCACCTGATGCCTAGCAGTGTATATGCGTTTCACCGGCTGAGTGCCACATTTTACCTCTCTGCTATTACTATTTATCAGATGCCACACTCTCCCATATTTGTTTAACTGTTAGATCTTGTCACTTATTACAACACAGTCTTCGCTGTGGAAACATTGCTCGCCATTGCATTTGCTTTGCCATTATCATATTTTACATGTCGGAACTATTCTGCCCAATCTTCACCCTCTCTAGTACCATACCCCCAGTCCTCCAAAGTCTGGGTTGATCCATCATTGGCTTCCAATTCTTTGTCCACCTCAACAGCATCCACATCGTCGGCATTGTCACCCTCATACCTATTGACATCACTGGATGCCAGGTCAAACCTCTCGAGTTCAGTTGCAGCCAGTCGCCGCCGACTAGTGTTGTGGATTGCATCACTCACGTCGAGTTTGACACCTTCATCATTGTAATCCTTGAAGCCCCTGGGTATCCTGCAATGAAATTCATCATTCATACAATTGTTGTCTATCAGGATGTTTGTGTCAGTGCTTCCGATCTCAGGGTCCTCAAGCGCCACCTTGCAAGTCAAATAGTGAAGGACAATTGCAATGTCAAGACCATTTCCTTCCATGCTGATGACCTCGGCCAGAGTTAGATTCTCTGCATATTGTATCTGACCCTTAACTGTTCCAAGAGTATTGTATACACCCTCTGTTGGTAGCTGTCTGATAGTGTGTTCCAGGTATTCATCAAGAATGGGTACGTGCCTGCAATGCCGGGGAAGGTTAACTACTCGCGACCTGTTGCAACTAAGCAGGATGCGTTCTTACCACAGTTGATCTTGAAGTTGATGTAGGTTCAGCCATCAGATCTGTACACATTCAGTGTTGACTTGGTAGGTTGTGGATGAACACCGTTATTCGTTTGCCACCACAGGGGAGCAACGCTGAACGCAGTGCAGGCATACATCATCAGTGGTGATGGTATATGGCAGTTATTGTCGTCAATCATGGAATTTTAAAATCCATCAGCATACCTTCTGACGGTGTTTGCCATGTGATCAAATATGATGTAGATCAACCGCAGGATTGCTTTCGCCAGGATGTACAGTAGACTGAGGCCATTTGTTAGCAGCTTTCTTCACTCTCTGTATTGGATTTGTCCCGTCTATACCACCCTCCACACACTGTGCCACTGGAAAAAGGTACTGATTATCTGCCAGAAAGGAATCAATGAATTCCAAACACTCAGCATCAGATTCAAAGTGGTGGAGATCATGAAGCTGTGCTATACTGTCTGATGCCGATGGAATAAAATGGGATTTAGCTTTGTCAACTTGTGGTCAAACCTGATACCAGTTTGAGCCTGTGATATCCAAAGTGGGCTGTTTCTTTAGCATACCTCTATCAAGATCTCCATTGTACCTCCCTCAAATGCTATGTACCAAATGTTGTTTTGCTACAAAACGGTGTTCCAGTACTTCTCGATGATCTGCCACTGGCGGGCTTCAGCTACCGCATTTGCAGCACGTCGCATTGCACAACGTAAAATCTCCATGTCACTTGCACTCGTCAACCGTTGGCTGTGCCACATATAGAGCTCCAGGAGTCTTCCAGTTGCAGATACAAGATGCGTCATATCGGAGAGACCATATTAATGGATGCTGCAATTGCCGGAGACCACTGATCGAAGTGTAGACACCGCCAGTGGTTGCAATTGCCAATGCCTATGTCGCTGATTGCTTTCTGTAGCTCATATTTTCAGTGGATTTGGAATGGTCACACGGGCTACTGGATTATGGATGGGAGCAGGCAGGTATTCAAGAGTGCAGAGAGGAGTTGGAGTGCTAGAAATACCAAACGCATGGCTGGATACAATGCGACATATTTAGTCTGCCACTGTGGTTGCTCGGAATGCTTGTGTAGTATGACAGCACGTACTCGACATGGTGGTTGGTTTAATAATTGGTCGTCCCTATGTAGTGGACGGGGTGGACGTCACGTGTTGAGTAATATCTGCCACACCACAATTGTTCAGCGAAGATGAGGGGGTGGAGTTGTGTCAATGGTTTGTGGAGGCTACCGAACTCCCTGCTTGAGATGAATCCCTCTTGGCAACCGGTGCAGAAATGTGTCCCTTACCGGAGGAAAGCTGAGAATCCTGTGGAGGCCTATGCTTTTGTTGTGTCGAAACCAGTTGTACCAACGGAGTCGTGGCAGGGTGAGCGCTTTGGGATGGCATAGTCTGATTTAGATATTTCACATTGAGCATGTAGGAATCATTTCCTCTGCATGAATTTTCAACAGCAGGCAAAATAGAATCCTCTGTGAACGACCGAAGAGGGAGTGGAAAACAAAAAGCGGCGTCATGTATACTGCGCAAGACTCTAAATCACTATTGCCGGTGACGATACTCATGGAAGTGATCCCATGTGAAGCATTTCATCATGGGGTTACCCGCCATCAGGTTAAACTCATACTACACTCAGCATTGAAATTCACTGGCACAGCAACGTTGGAAGGTCTATGTCCACCGCTTGAAGGGTGTTTTTTCCATCCTGGTGTGATTATCATTGTATTGCACTAGTTCTTAGCACAATACTTTGAACCATCGATTGCATATATCTTCAGCTTCCTGGTGAAAATCTCCCCTGGCCAGAGCTGAATGCATCACAAAGCAAACAATGACGTATTCTCTATCCTATGAGATCAGTTCTGTGTGCTTTTTCCACTACTAGGCGTTGGTAGCTGTGTTGGATGGTTGCACAGATGGGACAACCGGAGAACTACTCAGTGTGCTCCGAGATGCATGCAGCGTGAGCGGTAAAAATGATGTGTGATGCTAAGGTAACGCTCGGGTTTCATTCCCGGTGCGCACTGGTCGGATCATATCCCCGTCAATCTCTGGGGGTGCTGATGGGATGGTACCAGCCTTGTTCTTGGTGGGCTCTGCCAAGATTGAACCTGTATCTGTTTTGGTGAACGCTGGTGGGATCGTCTCAGCAGCTTTCTCGGTGACCTCTGGCTGGACTGTACCTGCCTCTGTGTAGGTAGGAGTGCTGGTTCCATCCTCAGATTCAGCCTTGGCCAGATTCAGCTAAAGCCCTCCTATTTATGTGCCGTCCTTGTCCATTTCCTTCCCGGGTATCCCATGGTCTGCTGGCGGTAATGATGGTCAGATATTCCAAAGTCAGTTGCCTCTATTGCAGTCATTCATGCCAGAGTGGTATCTAAGTGACATTACTAAACCCCAATACCATTTCAGATGCATAGCTTTGTTGTTGACTCCTTCTCCCAGCTTAGGGTACCAATTATCTAATACACTTTAGCTTTCTGGATGTCTCGGGAACTATACCATTTGTTTGCTGGCGACATCCAATTCAGCTTGTTGAGTGTGTTGCCGTATGCCCAAATGAGGCAACTCATCACAATGCCACGATCCCTGGTAGTTAGGTTGGTGATCGCCGTTTGTCGCATCAACATCTCACTTCCGCTGCCGTCAGGTAGGATTTTCTGAACTTCTGGATAGTATTGCCAGAGGTGTCCCTGCTTCTACATTGCCCGTGTCTTCCTCTGCTACGCTGATTGATATTGGTTTATCATCCCCCCTACCCTGCCAGACAAGTCCAGAGCCTTAATGATGTCATTGAATCTCAGGTATTTGTACTTGTTCTAGTCACGGTTTCTCTCAAAGTGTTTCGACATCCAAGCGACCTGGGCATTGACGGCATCGGTAATGTCGTCAACATGATCATACATCTCAAGCAAAAAATTCCTTTCACTATGTGGGGCGGGTTCCTGGGCACCATTAACCACGGCTTCATGTTGTGGTCTGACAGGTCTACTGGCGAAGAATTCCCAGCTGGAGTGTGATAGATTCCCTGAGGATTCAGTTACTTGGAAACGGGTCGCTAGCGATAGTAGAGAGATCTCAGGCCGGGATATACAAAGTTTCAGAGTTTGAAGTGCGTCAGGAAAAACAAATTTTGTTACGTGTAATCTACCACAGGCTTTATGGCCTACCGTAACCTCCCGTAACACGAAGGGGACGACGGGTAGTAGGAGTGGAGCTCCGCCATCTAGCCGGCCAGCCCGGAGGCGGAGGGGACTAAGGGGCTGTCATACTCTAAGTAGAGTGAATACAGTATGATTAAAACAAAAAAAACCTCCCGTAACACCAATAACACCAAATAATACAAAACACCCCAGAGCTGTTTTCCGTAACCCACGATAATACACCTGTAATTTAGCGATAGCATCACTGCATTATTACTGTAATGCAACTGTAGCATATGTATTATATACTGCAATTTATGGATTATACTATATATTCAAGAGTTATTCATTTGCTACTCTAACAAGCGTACACTCTGACTCTCATGACTTCAACAAGCTCACTCCCACAACTCTGACATTCTCACTCTAACAACTCTGACATACTCGCTCTCACTCCATCTCTGACATGCTCACTCCAACAACTCTGACATACTTGCTCCCACTCCAACTCTGACTTGCTCACTTTCACCACTGATCTGCTCGCTCACACAACTCTGACATATTTACTTTCCAACCTCTGATTTGCTTTGTCTCACTGCTCTGACATGCGCACTCTCACCTCACTGACTATCTGGCTTTGCTGGGAGGAAGCTGGTAGCAGTGGATCTGGCTTCGCTGGGAGCAAGCGGGTAGCGGTGGATTGGGCTTCGATGGTAGGGGTGAAAGTGGCTTTGCTGGGAGCAAGCTGCTAGCGGTGGATTAGGCTTCGCTGGGAGCAAGCTGTTAGCGGCGGATCTGGCTTCGCTGGTAGCAGTGGATCTGGCTTCGCTGGGAGCAGAGGATCTGGCTTCACTGGGAGCAAGCTGGTAGCGGTGGATCGGGCTTCGCTGGTAGATATGAAAGTGGCTTCGCTGGGAGCAAGCTGGTAGCGGTGGAATGCTCACTCTCACCTCTCTGACAATCTGGCTTCGCTGGAAGCAAGCTGTTAGCAGTGAATCTGGCTTCGCTGGGAGCAAGCTGGTAGCTGTGGATTAGGCTTCGCTGGTAGAGGTGAAAGTGGCTTCGCTGGGAGCAAGCTGGTAGCGGTGCATCGGGCTTCGCTGGTAGGGGTGAAACTAGCTTCGCTGTTAGCAGTGGATCTGGCTTTGCTGGGAGCAAGCTGGTAGCGGTGGATCGGGCTTCGCTGGTAGCGGTGAATGTGGCTTCGCTTGGAGCTAGCTGCTGGTGGTGGATCGGGCTTCGCTTGTAGGGTGGTGTTACATAAAGTTCGTGGAAGACTAATCGAAGAGTAAAATACCCGATGCTCGCGATTGTGATGGTTGTGATGGTGATGGTGGTGATGGTGATGGTGATGGTGGTGATGGTGATGGTGATAGTGATGGTGGCGATAGTGATGGTGGTGATGGTGATGGTGGTGATGGTGATGGTGGTGATGGTGATGGTGGTGGTGATGGTGATGATGGTGATGGTGATGGTGATGGTGGTGGACATGACGATTGAAAAAAGGGGGTTGACGGAATGCATGCAGTATGAGAAATTTGCTTCATTCTGTAATTCGATATTACATATGGTAACACCCGTATAACATTCTCATAACTCCTCTCTAATGGTGAAAGTACAGCGTAGGCTCTCATAATCTATAGGATTCAACCGTAACACAGTGGTAACAGGGATAATATATGTCGGTTAAGGTTGCACCGAAGGTTTTCCCGACGTGGTGGCTGTGATGGTGGTTACTGCGGTGGTGGGGGCTGCAGTGGGGGCGGCTGGGAATGTGGCAGATGCAGTGGTGGAGGATGACGCTGTGGTCAGATTAATGCACGTCGCGGCGGTGGTAGCTGCAGTGGTGATGGCTGCTGTGGTGGTGGCAGCCGTGGTGGCAATTGAGGTATTGGCTGCTCTGATGGTGGCTGGTGGGGTGGTGGTAGCTGCCACTGCTGTGGGGTCGAGGCTTGTAGCAGCAGTGCAAGCGTTTAAATACATTTCGCAATCCATGCCCTCTGTGAGTACTGCTGCAATGTCGTTGAGTGTTGAAAACAGCATGACGGTCGTCTATTATGGTGCAGATCGTGACATTGTGCGCAGTCGTTTAGTGCGCAGAGGGAGATGAAGTGTACAGCTTGTGGTTGACTTCCATAGAATGGTAGACGTGGGGGAGGTTCCTTTATTATGTGGAGTGGCGCTTTGTGCCAGATCCTTCTTTTTCTTGTCTCTTTGTGCTTCTTGGATTCTTGACTATGCACTGCTCGTATCTCTCGACAACTTCTTCCACTCTTCCCCTCCGCTTTCTCCGCTTGCACTCAGTCGTTTGTCCCATCTTTCTCGTCATTCCTGTTCTCAGTGGTGAATTCTCTGCCCACTGCTATAATTGTTATCACCTCTCTTGTCTCGAGGTTACTAGAGGGTTAAGGGGGAATGGTAGGAATGTTTGGTGTAACATGGGTCCAACTCAGCCAATTGGAAGATTTCTTTCCCCTTCATCTCTTAAATCCACACAATTGTGTGGATTCGGAATATTCTAAACTCTTGTTGCTAAGGTCCCGGCAATGCACCTCCTCCATTCCACCCTTTGTCCCCCCAGTCCTGCACAGTATTGATTGGACGCGTGGTCGACTGGCCCCGGAAGTGCAGAGTCAAAGTACAAGTGCAATGGTTGTATTTGACTTAGTTCCGGAGCACTGCTCTTTCTTAGAATCACATGGAAAATGATGTGGATTGTCATCCGGTTCTCCTCTGTTCTTTCATCAGTGCCTTTTTCCGTGCCACCCTATGGTACGATCCGCCTACCCAACTCTCCGGCCATCAGTCCTTCCTCCTGTGCCCACTGATCATTCTGTTTACCTTTTTCCTTGAATGATCCTTCCTCTTTCAAGTTGTATTTGCCTTCCACATTCCATGCAAATACTCTCTTGCTATGAAGCGACTACTTCTCTTGCCCTTCTTGACTATTCGGTCCCTTCACTTTCTACTCTTTGCTTTCAGAACACAGCAATCTTTTTCTATCATAGTGTTGGGCCATATCCATCTTAGTCACCCTTAATTTAACTAGAGCTATATGTTTCCCGGGCTACTGGCTTTTTGAAACAGCTGAGATCTTGCGACTCGTTGTAGCTTGGGCGGGTGTGGTGCAGCTGTGGTAGCATCGCCTCTTCCCTGCTTCCCTTGCCGAGCTACTGTCAAGGTGTACTACCGCAAAGGCAAAAACCTTCTCTCCAGTCAATGTCAGGTTATCTCCGCTCCATTTCCTCCTCATGGTCCTATGGTTTGTCTTCCATGTTGATTGAGATGAACAATACCATGATCCAGGTCGGTGCGCTGATCGGGACAGAAGGTGCGGATGCGTCCTAGCTCATCAGAATAGATGCACGGTCCTGACTGATACTGTGCGTTCGGTTGGTAATTTGGTCCTTTGGGGCAATTCAGACTTGGGTCGTTCATGGTGTGTTGCGGTGGCGGGTAGGCAGCCCCAATTGCCTATGATCTGACAGTCTGGTAGCCTCCGTATCCGCAGTCATTCGCTGTGCTCAGCCGGCGGGCCCACGCTTCGAAGGCCTTCATCATATCGCCCATTTTCCTGTCTACTGTATTATTGGATTTAGCAATTGATATTTCCTCCTTAGGTTGTGCTAGTACTAGGGTCTCTTCGCTAGGGATTGACAGAAGGTTCACCACTTCTAGCATCTGTGTTAGCAGAACTCCAGCTGGTATTGAGTACAGGGAGACACTGGGGGCCGCGCGTGTTACTTTCAAATCCAGGCGGGGGAGAGCATCAGCGGTCGCACATATTCCAACGACATGATTTCGGACATTGTTGTATTTGAATGGCAAGGAGTCTCCCGGATATAGATTGAGTTTCATTACCGCTTGGTTCTAAAATCTCACGGGAGCCTTCCGAGCAACATTTCAACCTGAGACTACTTGGCAGAAGCTCCCTGGTTGTTTATTATGAGGCTGATATCGGCAGAGGCAAGGATACAGGCTTCAGGCCGACGTTCCCACCTGCCAGCAAGTTCAGGAACAGTGGCTCCATGTATGAGTTTCTGTATTTATTGTCCCGGCTATCGGCATGTCAGAAGGTCCCCTTTAACTCCTATTTGGACCGCACCCAGTCGTTCCTCAGACACCAGTTCCTGATCATGATGATTGCTTGGATCCTTTCCGAGCAGTGATATGGGAAAGTGATTGTATCATCTTCGGCCACCGGGTCGGTCCTGGTGCGAGACTTCAGGTGGTTGTACTCCTCAATGAATATGGTGAAGTCCGTTGCTCAGCTGACTGCAGTACCCATGGTGCTCGGGAGCGGCAGTTGCTTTTTTTCCTTCATGACCACAAGGGCCAAGGAATGGATAAATTGTGTTAGATCATACGCATGTTTGAATGAGGTGTTGCTGGGGAACAAGCCCCAGGGGGAGAGTACCGTACTGAAGAATCTGGTATCGCCACTGGAACCTGCGGCAGAAGTAGATCGAGAGTGTTCAGTTGACATCGGTGTACTGTTTGTGGCGGTTTGGAGATGGCATGGTATATTTGGTGGTGAATTGTAAATAATTGGTGATATGATGTTAATTACTAGGTTGTGAGTTCTTTGGATTGGGGGTTAGGTTATTTGGCACTCTTTTTGACATGAGAGCTTTCTTTCATTCTTTTCTTTGTCCAGCTTCACCACCTCACAAAGTCTTCTCTCGCAGCTTGACCGCCTCTCAGGCTTTTCTCAGAGCTTCCTGGCCCATCATCTATCTCTCAGCTTCAATTCCATTCAACTTCTCCATCTAAGACTAGTAGTATTCTCATCAGCATCATTATTAATCTAACTAGCATCGCTAATGCCATTTAGTGTGCTTTTGGATTAGTGTCATCCTTAGTATGGCGTTGGCATCCTTTTGTCGCTTGTGGTTTCTTGTGCCAGGATGAGGTCGGTGCCTGTCATCCTGATGTTAGTTTAGTGCCTCTCGTCGTGTCATGCATGGTTGGTGGCTGTCATCTGGTCACGCATAGTTGGTGCTTGGCAGCCCATCTTGTGAGGTTGGTACAGGGCGTCCCGCAACGATGTTATGGCATGTCGTCCTACTATAAAGTCGGTGACGTGCGCGCGGGTGTTAGGTCGGTGCCAGTAGTTGCACTATGACATTGGCTCGATGTGCTAGGTGTTTGTCCTGGTATTCAGTCGGTGGGTATTGTCCACTGTGTGTTCAATGCCATTACCATAGTGTTCGAGCCAGTATAAGGTCACTGCCTTTCGTCCTGTGTTAGTTGGGTGCCATGTCCCTAGTGGTCTGACTGGTATAAGGTCAGTGCCTTTTGCCTGGTGTTAGTTTGGGGCCATTTCATTGGTGTTCATCTCAGTATCAAGTCAGTGCCATACATCCTAGTGATAGGTCGGTACCTGTCCTCCAAGTATCACATTGGTGCCGATCATCCCATATGCAAGGTCAGTACTTTTAGTCCCGGTATGAGCTCAGTGCGTTTCTTCACATAATCAGGCTGGTTCGTTTCCTACGAGTATGAAGATGGTTCCATTCGTCTGATGTCAGTTCAGAGTCACATCCATAATGGTTGTGCTGGTGCAAGGTCGGTATTGTTCAACCAGACTTTGGCTAGCGTATTTTCTTTTGTGTGTGTTGGGGTATTAGGTCAATGCCGTTTCGTGAGTGTTGTCGATGTATATGTCACACTGTATCCGGTAGTTCAATCTGACATTATGCCTAAAAATGTTGTAACTTGCTTCAGCGTTCACTCCGCTCTTAGGGTAGGTACTATTCAGTAGATTCTTCTCTCCATATTTGCACATATTAGCTTGTAGGCGTTTTTGTCACCAATCTGTACAAAGCTTTCCGAACCAGAAGCTGCATTTAGTCTCCATTGGTGGTGAAAAGGCAGAGCTAGAGGGCAGAGAGCTCATCGCCAATTCGACGCCGCAACTCTTGCGGCTGCCCAGAGGAAAATGATGTCTGACGGCGGTTCTGGCTCCGGGCGCATAGCAAGAAAGTGGTAGTGTTTGTTAGTTCCCGGCTGTGAGGATGTAATCAAATGCGTGGATCCACATGGAGCCTTGGAAATAGTGCGTGAGAATTCAAAATTCAAACGATGAAATAGATAATTCATTGTATTTTAACATGATATGAGATGATACAAGATGAGATACAAGATGAGACCAATCTACCACGGGGTTTTCTTAATATTTACTGCCCGTAGCTTGTTCCATCTTCATTACCACTACTGTTAGCAACGATGCCAAGCTGCTTGAACCGTTCGGGGTCAGAGTTGGAACCAGAACCGAACCATGGCAAAGGTTCTTACCACAGGACAACCCAGACTGTTGCAATAGGGCTGGTTTTACCAACAAAAACATGGTTTGTCAACTTTACAATTATGTCACCCATTAGTTATGTGGGTTTTGATCGTATCAGAAGATGATGAATATGTTGATTGTGCAGCATTGGTCACACTTTCATCACCCACATTGAGATTTCCGATACGACAAGTAGTCATTAAGTCGCAATCAAAAACACGCAAATGTCGCTGACCATGAACACTTGTATCTCAACCACTCGACGAATATCTGTCAGATTGCAACTTTGAATGCTGGAGGTGATGGAGCAGCCAATACTGAACAATCTAGGTATTGACCATGTCATGATACAATGAGACATGAAATTCTGAATTGGAGCCAAAGCTGAAGGAACCGTAGTATTGGTAACACTGTCTGGTACCAATGTGTGAAAAGGCCCAGGGTTCTATGTCCCGTTGGGGGAACAAATCTGCCAAGACACAGTGGGTCGTGTTCCATCGCAGTTCCTAACCCGGCCTGGAGAGTCGCTTACAGTTCCATACTGGACCGAAGCCAGGTAACCTGCAACCATTGCTAACACTAATTACCGCTGTTTCTGTGTACACCTGCCTTCGCCCAGTCCGACTCCATCATTCCTGCATTTCCCTGCACCAGCCATTGCTCAGTTATCTGCCAAGCGGACTGGCAGTAGTGGTGAGAAATGAATTATCCCTCCACACAGCGACATTTATGCCCTTTCTGGCCACACCCTTTTGCCAGCTTGCTGCACTTCATCACAAAGATAACTGCTGATTTGACCATGCCTCTCTTCTGCAACCTCTGTCTGATGGTGTGGGGGTTTGGCAGCCACCCTACCTGGATGAGGATTACTATGCCATCTGCCTCCTATTAAACTTCCTGAAGCATCTTGTTCAGGCCATCTGGGCCTTTCGATGTGCTGGTTGATGCGTATAGCAGCGATCTTTCATTTGCCCCAAGACTTGTTCAATGTGACATCAACAACTCCTTTATCAGCACTCATCACTGCCATCATGATGACATTGTGCAACTGCAAATTGATCACTACTCTCGCTTTCTGGTGCTCAATTGGGGTGATCATGACATTGGCATTACACTTTGCCTTCGTTATCCAGATCTGGGCCAGGGCCTGCTTGGAAAAAGTACTCTGTTGAGTGCTGAAAAAATTTCTTGGACTATTTTATGTGGGAGTAGCAACCTCTCATCCTTCCTCAGGATTCGAAGACAGTCAGCCAAGCTTAAGCCGCTGGTCAGGGCTGCAGCAGGGTTGGCCTGTTTCATTTGTTTCAAGGGTAAGACACTCTCCTATTCTCTGGTCGGTGGCTGCACTGATGTCGTCACTTCTGTCACCAGCAATCTGGGTATTACCATAGTTGTCAGTGTCGGTACTGGGATTGGCGTTAGTTTTGGTTTCAAGTTGAGCTGCCTGCCAGACTGAGGTGAGTAGTGCTCCACCGTCGTTTTCGCCCAACCAGTGTGGGGTCGGCAGTCATTGTTACCCCTTGACAGACTGCCTCTATGATCCATTTCTTTGCTCCCTCAGGACCTGATCTGGTGTTGCCACCACTCAGGTGAACATGTCCGTGATGCCCTTGGCGCACAGTAAGCCATCCTTGTGGTATGGTTTCCGCTTCTCCTCTCTTTCCTCCAACCACATAGTCATCACTCCCCACTGCAGTTCCTACAGTGGTGTATCGGTGTCCAACATATTTGACATCTTTGCAATTGTTCAGTGTAGCTGTGCTAGCTCGTGCGTTTGCTGCAGAGCCATTTGCTCCAGTGTTCCCGACAGGCCGGGCCGGCCGGCAGTTCGGCCTGTGGGCCGCAGGCTGGGCCAGATGAGGCCATGTGATTTTGAAACTGCGCAGGCCAGGCCGATGATTTGGCAGCCTGGGGCATAACTGTGGGTGACTGGGCAGACTATAGGCTTTTTAGTGGGTTGTTTATTGTTGTATATTCATACTGTATTCACTCTTACTAGAGTATAACGAGACCTAATACCCCCTCCGCCTCCGGGCAAGCCGGCTACATGCCGGAGACTTTTTAGTGGGTTGCATATAATGACAGTCAGTGAATGGTGACTTACAATTGACAAGCTGTGAAATTTCTCGTATTCGCTACTCTGATTAATCAGTGCAAGGTGACAGCTCGCCTGAATGGCACTTGAGGTTCTTAGCATTCCAGCATTTTCAACTGAATCAGAGTCTTCAGTGGAGCGAAAATCACAATTTCAGACCGCCGATGCCGTCATGGTGATACTATAATTGAGGCATTAGAGTGCTGCAAGTCGTGGGAACGAGAGGGTCTAATTTCTGGAGTGCATTCTGAGATCGATGAGATGGAGCATATGTAGGAGGCATTGTATCAGGAATCGATGGCCAAGGAAAGTAGACTCTTGGAAATGTAATACTAGATGTACCAATTTAGAGTTCAACGCTTGGACCATAGTTACCAATAGTTACCTATAGTTACCTGTAGTCAAACTGCAGGCTTTTCGAACCATGGTTTATCTAGGTACCTGCAGTTCCCACCTGCTCAAAGCCAGCAGGAGTGGGCCGCTCCAATGGCCTGGCCTGCGATTCGCAGGCCCGGCCAGGCTTATCCTGAAACTGGCCCGCCTGGCCCACCAGGATTACTGATTTGCTCCATGCATCTTGTCCAGTCCTCAGGGCTGAAGGCAGTCACTTCACTGCACCTCCCCCACACTCTTTCTCATTTATCTCCAGCCGCTGATGTGGTGCTACATGCATCACAACCACACCAATGAAAGGCACTGTAATAACAATCTGCATAAGCTTATCGCTGCTCCCGTTTACTTCACTTCCCGTGTCCTGATTTCATCTTGTCCTCAATAATTCTTTGGTAATCACAGCGGTGAGGTACTCTTCGTTTCTTGAGGAGTTCTCATTATCGCCTGCTAGATGGCAGTCGCGTTGCGTCAATCTTCTGTTCCACCAAGGCTTTCCTTGAATCCACCGAATTGCATGGATACTTCTGCACGCTCTTGCTTAGTGACATGCCCCCCCGACTCCAGTGACCCAGTGGTGCTTGGCGGGTCATTCCGTGCCCAATTCAATGTTAGACATCGATTGCTGATACCAAATTTCCACTGCCTCTCTTTGTTGATGATGTATTTCGCTGTGTTATTTTTGCCAACCCTTTTGTCCGTGAGGTTGTTGTTGTTATTGTTGTTTATTCATGCTGTGTGCGCTCTAGTTTAAGTATGGGAGGGCCAAATACCCCATCAGCTAGCCATTATAGCCGCTGAGATATATGAATGTTGAGAGATAGGACAAGAGCAAAAATCACCCGAACAGAAGGAGAGACAAGGAATGGAACCCAACGGAACATATATTGACTCCCATCGCTGCCGCCCCCACAGCACCGGAGTTAGCATGTATACCTCCTCCATACTGTCAGTCATTTGGGTGGAATATTCCAAACTTCAGTCGGCACCAGGAAGTCCATCACAGCTTGGATGCAGGCTTCTATGGAATACAGCTCTGAGATCTGCAAGTGTCAGTATCTGCCCATATTCCAGCCAGTTGCCTGTCCCGCTGCCATCCAGTGTACCTGTTGCTGGTATCGCCTCCGGCTGCAGTGGCAGAAATGGTGTTCCCGCATGTGGGCCACCATCCACCCTGCGCTGCCCCACCACCACCATTTGTGGTCATCATAGTGGCCGAAAGATCTTATGTGAACTCCAGTGGATGCATGGCCGCACTGGAGTCTGTAGAACCTGGTAGCCAGCGACTTCACGATTGTCCTCAGGACAGGTCTGTTGGTTCCAGTGGTGCCCATGAGTCACTAGCTGAAGTGCTTGCTGCATTGTCAGCATCCCACTTTACCCGGGTTGCTGTGTATTCCTCAGAGTGTCGTCTAGTTCGATTGGAGGCCAATATATGTGGCGGCTCAATCACCATTTCTCAGCCGGAGTCTTTGGCCAGGTTTGCTTGATAGCCGGCTTAATCATTTCCAGAGATGCAAATGGGATGCCGGATGCAGCGAATCTCAGTTAGCGTTCGGCAGGCATGAATAGCCTGCACTGTCCAATCAATCCCGCTTGTCAATCGCTTCCCTGGGCCCAGCTGTCAGAGTGCCACACATCGAATTATGGATTGGGAGTCATTACAGACCGCCAATGGTGCCACTCTCTGCTGTTGCATGCTTTCCGTACTTGTGACCGTCTCGCCAAGCTCAAGTCAAATTACCCACCGCATGGCATCTAAGACTTCGTTGCATTCTAAGCCCAGAAATCAGCACCTGGTCCGCCATTCATTTCTGTGATTGCACAATGCCGCTCCTCCCACTCACCCATCATACGAGGGTGACCCATCTGTCCATCACTTCCAGACTCCCACCCCGACATTTGGTTCCTTCCTTATTGCCCATGGTTGTGAGGCACTCTTGGCTGTGCTTTTGTACTACAGTGGAATGGTATAAATCACATGTTCTTCGGATAGAGCCTACCAGCTCATGCCTTTAGGTGTCCGGCTGTATCAGTGCGCTGGATGACGGGTCATGGTATAGCTCCTTCTATTGACTGCTGGATGTATGTCCTAGCCTTCCTATGAATCCTTGTTGTATAGAGTCTGATATCACCGGCGCAGGTGGGAACCCTGATTCCTTCATCCATGCTCCCACTGGGGTTGGTGACACTGCACCAAGGATGGACCTGACTTGGCGATTGAGGAGAAGTTGGAGGTGGTCTCGCCTGCCTACATTAATGGGATACCACCACTGCCCGCTTCTATATAGTGAGACCGCTAAGACACAGGCTACTTTGACGGCCCTCACTCTCTCTTGTACTGCCTGGTATGGAAGAATCAGTGTGTGGAGTCACGCTTCAGCAGCTCTGGCATTCTTCATGCATCGGTTGTGGTTCTCCTTGAATGTCTGATGTACATCCATTCAGCCTCCCAGCCAGCGTGTAGCTTGTACATTCAAACGAATGAACCCGCTTTCAATCTGAATCTTCCATGTCAGCCTTGGCCGGAGCTGTTTCTTGTCACCTTGTCTGCACATAAGACAGTCCGCCGCCATCTTTGACATATTGAACAATAGAACTTGTATACATCCCCACTCGAGCCTGATTGCTGAACATCTCTTGAGTGTCTTGACGCCCAGATTGATCTCGCTTCCAGTTGCCTCCCAGCCACAATCCTCGACAACAGACAGCCCTTCAGCTGAGCCGGACTCTTCCACCCATATCCTCAGTCCAGAAATTGAGATTGCAAAAGGAAAGGATCTGCCGGGTGGGCACTGCGTGACATGTGGTTCCAGTGTGTGCCTCTTCATCCCGTGCACCATGATTAGTATCTGCACAATTCTTCCTGAGAGCCAGCTCTCGGTATATTGTATATGGTCCCCATTCATTTGCCTGACCATCATTATGTTGAATAGCCTTCCTTTGCCACACATGGGCAGGGTACATATATATCCTGCACAAGCACCCCCGGTATATGTCCGTGTGCTCACGATGCATGAGCAATGTCAACCCTGATTGCTGCCGCATCCTGCTCCCAAATTGCCTGTCATTCAGTAGCACTCGACTTTCAGACTCAGTTGACATCAGCTCTGCGACCACTTTTTCAACCATGTTTCCAATGCAACTCAGCAGAGATATCGAGCATTATAATAACCGCTTCACATAGGAGTCTTCGTCATGCTGCGCAATCACCACCGTGCTAGCCACCCTCTATACCACTGGGTGTCTCCCAGTGCGAATGACAGCCTTTATCAGCCCCACATTGATCATTTTATGCCACTTCCAGAGTTGCGGTATGGCTCCAAAAGTCAACTTGTCTGGGACAGGGGTGATTTTGACTGATTGAGAATAATGGGCTCGCTGCACTGCTTGCTTGGTCACACCTGTGTCTGCGCTTCAGGCCTGGGGCAGCTTGTAGTACTGATCGTTGTTGTTCAAGGAGAATCATTCGCGCCTCAGCATTCCCACTTGCCCTGTTTCTGTGTTTGTATGCCAGCTTTCTCTGACAATTAAGGCCTCGACAGTGATGGTCACTCAAGGGTTGACGTATTGTTCTGTTCTCCACACCTGGGCTTGCTTGAGGTTTTGAAAGTAACGACTCTAGATTTGGCTCTTGGACATCAGCATGGACTTCAGGAGCTCTGTCTTCCCCCGTGCGGCCTCTTCCAAATTCAGTCTTCTTTATTTCTCCATTCCAATCGCTTTTCATCTCCCGTGCATGTGCGCTATCCACGACCTCATGAAATAGGTACATATCCTGATCTTGTTTCCCGTCGAGTTGAGAGCACTGCTCATTGCTTCCTGAAACCATGCAGCCTCCTGTTTCCCCGCCTCTTCCAGTCATTCCACATTCGGATAAGCTCCCTCCCTCGCAAGTTCCGCAACTTCTTGCTCCACTGCGTCAACATCGTCCTCTGTCCTCCTATGTAGGTTTCACCCTAATACACTCTCTTGATCCACCTTCCCCTGCCTGCCCATTTCAATCTCCCACTCCATTAGCTCATGTTAAGAATCGGTGGTGTGGCCATCACCGATTATCAACCATTTGATTATTGGTCGACTCCGTAATGTCATGTCAATCACCATGTCGCATTCCTGGTGGTCTCTTGGGCCGTAGTGGGTAAGCTGCCCATCATTCCCAACTTCCAGTCCATTCGCGTCAAGAATTTCTTCCCAGATGGCCGCGTTCTGCGGCAGGTAGCACCTTGGGTCCCATTGCCTGCTGGGTGTGTTGAACACTCTTGCGAGGATACGTACCCGGTGCCAAATGACACTCTGTCAGTTCAACGTCCGCGGGTGTCTCTCTGGTGTCTGTCTGTCTTGTAGATCGTAAATATTGACAATCCCCAATATCTTCTCCCCTTTCCTCCTGTTGTCAGTGAAAATGACATCTTGGTTTGATCCCCGACTTAAATCTGTCCACACATCAACCACCAGCCCACTCCCCTGTTATATTACCATCCGAACTGTGTTTGTTTTTCTTATATCGTATTCAAAGTGGCTCATCACTTCACCTCTGCATCCTTTCATCGGCTCCTGCAAGGACATCATGTCCACAGTACCCTCCACCGACATCTCCAGCACCACAATGATGCACTTGAACAACCTATCACAGTTGTGCTGGATAGTTCTATTCATTCGAAGCGAGGGCTCCCAGGTCAGACTCAGTGGCAGCTTCAGTCACAGCCATATTTGCCAGCTAAGTCATCGTTACGTCTTCAGCCTCCACAGTTGGCCGCTCTTCCTCTGTATTTATCAACTCTGTTGCACCTCCCACCATTTCGATTCCAGTCCCCATAGGCCTATGTTCATGAACGACTCTCTTCATGCACGATACCACATTGGTTGCTGTGCGTGAGGATTCCTGCGCTGTTAGCCCTATTACGCTACTCTGCAATACGGCTTTGGTGGTTTCAGTCATATTTGTGCATCTGAGTCACGGCAAGACGTGACCGAAGGCTGAGTAAACACCAGTGTGTATAGGGCATCACTACGGCATATAGATCTGAATCGAATATCTTACAGCTATACTATCGATGTATAATCACTCGCTCTCATGTGGAACCATATTACCGTGCAGGGGCAGGAGGTAGAATAGATTGAGTGGCTTGCTGAGAGTGTATACTAGTAATTTTATGGAAGGAAGGCCATGATCATGCGAACTTGTGGGTCATAATGAAGAGATTTTGGATCTCAGGATTGTGTAGACTGAGTTAGGATCACTGAGAGTGAGTTGGAATCACATTCGGAATTAGTTTTCCATGTATAAATGGCGTAGAATCTACAGATAGGGCCCCATCCGCGGAATCTACAGACGGGGTCGGTGTTCCATGCCTCTACACGCCCATCTTGCTGAGGATGCGTGTAAAGTCCCGTATCATACTTCTGCCATCAAGTGTAGACATACGTCAGTTTACAATCTGTGGCTGAACAAAATGTGATTTCCGTTGCAGTTACGGCACTTCTCCAGTGTGTAACAACAGCGTGATCTGTGGTTTGCCTTGCACCCTACCAGATTGCACTTGTGGTCGCTTTTCTGGTAATGACTTGAGTAGTGGCCACATCTGGGCTTGCTACCGCAGTTGTTCTTGATCTGACCCCATCCGCAGCAGAGCTCATGTCTGCTGTCAGGGCCAACGTTGATGTCTGTTTCGACTCAGTACCACACTCCCTCTGCCTTGATGCTCTTCTTGACCAAGCCGTTTGCCACCTTGCTGCTCTTTGCAACAAAGTAACCAATAATGCGGAGATGTCTCGGTTCTTCTTCCTCTCCCTGATGATCTGGGGGTTTGTCAGCCACTGTCCTGGTGTGGGGATTTTTACGCATTTGGACTATGCCTCAAATTCCTCTCTCATCTTCTGCACCGCTTCTGTGCTTTCTCACATGTACAGTATGAAAGGTACTGCAGGGATCGTTACCCTATCCCCAGGTGCATTTGCTTCGACCGCTATGACTCATTTGTCTACGCTCCGTGCTCCTGTAATGGTGATCTCATGGTATCGCCGAGCCATCGTGGCTGTCACATTCTGGTGTTTGCTAAGCTTGATTGCGCTGCAATGATTCCACCAGTCCAGCAATGGATCAGTCCGGACCGGGTCCGTCCAAGTCCAGTCCAGTCCAGTCCGAGTAATTTTTGGACCGGGATCGGACCAATCCCCAGTTCTGCTGGACCAGGACTGGACTGGACTGGACTGGTGTGGACCAGTCCAGCACAGTGTCCAGGGTTAGGGTATATTTCTCACTGTATTCGTCTTTTAATGGGAGAAATATATCTCGAATACAGACAGAACAGTCATAATTTCGCCTAGAGTAGGTATTTAGAGATGAGCGGTGATAAAATGTGAGGATGAGTCATGTGTTCGGTGGTACTTGACTAAGAAACAATATCGAAATTGCAAGCATGTGTGGACTGGTCCAGACCAAGCCCGTCCAGTCCAAGACTGCCAGTCTCTAGACTGAGCCCTACCCCAGACTGGGTCCGTCCGGACTGGTGGAATCATTGCATCCGCCTCACACTCAGGGCAACGGTACCTCTTTTCCTCCTGGCCGTCAGCAAAGTTTACCAACAGATTCGACGTACTGTGGGGTGGCGAGGCAACAGTCGCTTTCAAAGTTTGTCCCGGCAAGAAATACAATTTCAGTGGTTGGGAGAAGAATCCAAGCTTGGGTTCCTACGTGGTGTTTTCCATCGACGGGGCGTTCATTGCGCAGACGGCTATGGCCCCACCACAACTCGGCGTATGGGCAGAAGTAAATGGGGTGTGGACTGCGCCTGCTGAGAAGGAGGCGGTAGTGTTCAAGATTGATATTTTGCTCAGCCGCGAGTTGACGACGGCGATTGAGAATGCTGTGGTACATGTTGATGATGTGAAACTTACGCTTGCTAGTTGAAGAGAGCATTTACGTAGAAATTCTCGAAGTTTGATCGAACCGTAGGCTAGGAGTACTGTATTGGATACGCTGTGAACTCAACGAAAGCATACAATCACTATCACGTGTTGCATGACTGGAAGTAATCTCGGCATAACTCTGAACAGTCACTTTGTTTGGAATGCATGAGATTGCTGCTAGACCATCGGAAATTCGTCTGCAATGGCGTACTTGAGAACTGTCTTCATATTGTAGATAGCCCTTGAAGTAGCCAGCAGACTCAGAAGGTGGTCGGTTTGCGCTGCTACAACGTATAGATAAAGGCCGTTGAACATTGGAGCCATTCATTAATGCGGCTCTGAAAGGATGCCAACTTCACGGGAGGGACGGTCAGAGATGATTGTCTGGAATCATGGCAAGATTGCTTTCTACTGTACCGAGCACAGTAGTTAGGACGGGGTTCGCGCCTGACTTCTTTTTTGAGTGGGACAAGGTTCGCCTGGCAGGTTTAGAATTGTGGGTGGGGTTAACCTGACTGATGGAGAAGGGTACTGAGACGGTGTTTGGACTGTGTGAAACCCTAAAGAAAGCCCTAATGCTGTACCCAGCGTGCCCGCAGACGCAGTTCCAATAGCGTAGAAGGAGTGCAGCAAGAACCAGTGGTAGAAAGGGTGAACCGGCTTCAATTTCCTCTGTAGTTGCGCCATTGGGTCCTCTTCCCATAACTAGTCTTTCTACGTCCTTTCCCCAGTATCTGCACACTGGGTGACATTTTTCCCACACCGGCCAAATTGAACTGACGCTGACAGCCTATTGAGAAACCTGGGACAGACACCCCCGCTGACAGCTGACGTCCCAACCACTGTACTCGGTACAGTAGTTTGCAACGGGTGATATTTAATGATTCATCAAGTTTCTCCAGGTTTTTTATTACTTTCATTACTCGAGCTCGTTAATCGTTTGGAGGTACGGAAAAGTCTCGAGCACTAAGCAGTCTTGTTTCTAGTCCTACGTACGAGACTAAGGCTCGGGTACAGACTAGATATTTCATGTGCATGTTCGTTGAATGCACCTAGGGTTTTTGTCGTGCTCAGCACCGTCGTTTGCTGAAGCTTCCCTCAAATCTGGGTATGCTCCTCAACAGCTTCTGCATGATCGGTTTTCTGCTCGTTCCCGCTCTTCCCCAATATCCATGCCCTCGATCGCCTGCATAATGCATGGCATCCGCTGATGCAAAGTTCGGATGGCTGCGCCTGAGCAGTCATCACGGGGGTGGCACAAATTTCGACTCATCCTGGGGAAATTCTAAGAACGATCAACTTATTAGCGAAACTTTAGTGAGCCTGACACTGCTGGCGCATGGTTTTGATTGAGCAGAGTAGCAACTTCGTGGTCCCGCTCCGATGTTCTCGAGTGAGATGCTATGCAAAATTCACTCTCAGGGCATCAGAAGCGCTTGCAGACTCCTAAATCGGTGCAAGTGATGAGATTTCCCAGAGCGCATTCGGCATTTGTTTTCTTATACAGTTTAACGTCGCAATTCATCCTCGGTTTTGCACTGTTTACTTAGAGCGAGTGTTGCAGTTAGTTCGAGACCTCTAGCTGGAACCCGATCTACCACTAAATCGGAAGCGATATACTCGAGTATGGCTAACTCTATGGGTAATTCAGGTTCGTGCGTCTTTGTAGTTCGTTGGGAATGCCTGGACCAATGTATTTACTCTATTGACTGTGATCTGTTCAAACTCGGTTCTTGCCTGGGCCTTCCGGACTGCTTCTAGTACCGTCACCGAAAACTTTCCTTTGAATCAAATCCAATGGGTGGTGGTTCTCGCCTCCGGTATAAACGCCGCTCTAAGCTACAGCAGGCTCCCTATAGCGGCGCTTAAACCAAATCTCTTGGCTGTCGTCAGTGGTTGAACCTGCTTTAGAAGTTCGGTCTGATATCATAACCACCGGCAGAATATCGGGATATCTGTGCGTGAATAGCAAGGATGTTGTGTGATCTACAATCAAATAATTGATGTCATACATGGTCGTCATAATCTGCTCCAGGACACAAGCCGGAATTTACTCAGCTAAAAAGAAAAAATTGGGCAACTCCAATGTTCAGAGACTCAGCGAAGGAGGGGTGTTCGGGTGACGTGAAAGTTCTGAATTGTGAATTGCCGCGCGTTGGAAGCTGTAGACGGAACACAGAGCGACGTAAATTAGATGTGAATAAATGTTGAGGCTCAACTGGAGCAAATAGGTCTTGCTGTCGAGCCGAGAATATCATAGATAAACTGAATGGAGGCGACGCTTAAATACATCAATTAACGTTGATGGGAAAATGTCAAAGTACTTAAGTATCTTGGCGCTTGCTTTTGCTTGGTACTTGGCAGTAGCGTCGTCCCAGTTGGGCGTAATAGTGAAGGTACCCACTGAGTTTGTCTCCGGTGGCCGGCGGTGCCATCCTCGAAAATGTCTTTACGCGGTACCTTCTTCAGGGCGTACCAGCGCCCGAGTCTATTCTCAGGTTCCATTTGTCGACCCAGGGCACCAGGCATATAGGTAGAGTAAACTTCGTTTTGGTATCACTAGAGTTGCCCCCGAACTCATAGCCCGTTGCGCCCAGGAAAAGTCATCTGGCGCAATCGACTAGGTACTGGTAGTCTAAGTAGAGCTCTCTATACTAGCGGTTTTATACTATGCCGGAATTATATGTCTCCGAGACCCGCTCAGAGTTTGCCCGTTTTGGTAGGGCATAAGGCGACCGATCAGGCACGCGCGGCGCGCTAAAAATACAGGGTTAGGGTTTTTGGTGTCCCGATATTGATTTAGGCGCTGAGGACATTTGGCGGAATTCCGAACGGACTCTGTTCAGGAACCAACACGCGGATAACAGTCCGTCAGCTTCACACTTCACACTATATTGCATATTCAAGCAAGTAGATGTTTGGGATACCACTCAATGGACAGCACGAGCGAACCCCAGCTTGTGCTGCAGTGATTTGTGGGCATAAGACAATACCTATCCGTTTCGCATTGACCACGTCAGGATCAACAAACTGGTGACGAACGCCTTCGTGATGTAGAATAGAGTGAATTGTCTCATATGCAGTATCGAAAATTTTCATATGCGCAAGTTCACCTACTTAGCCTTGACGGTTGTACCCCCCACTCAACCCCTCCTCCGCATGAGATAGATATGCGATATATCAGATGTCTCATTCCCGAAACCGTGGACTGCAGATAAACGTGCATGTATCGTTTTCACCTGCCCCCCACCCGATGCCGTTTGTTTACATGCAATTTCTTTCCCCACAACTTTTGCAAACTCCGATATCAGCATTTTGCACCGATAAGGTTATCGAACAAGGATAATCCGGCAAAAATGCTCCGCAAACCAGCGATCTAGGTGTTTAGTTGCGGAGATATGTGGCCCAAAATAATGTTTTTTTCTTTCAATTTCTGGGTTTAGGGTAAGGTTGTTTGCTCCAAACTTGTTGGTGACTCTTTCTCCCAACCGAAGATATTGAATCAAATGTGATGCATCTGCGGGAGTCTCAGACCTAGGCACATCCGAGACGATCTGTCTGGTAGACATTGTTTAACCTAGCGCGCTTCAGATCGCTCCGCAAAGTCAATTGGTTGAATCTAGAACCACGAGCCAAGTTGATTCGGGGAAAAAGTTGAAAGTTTTACTTTGACTTTCCCAAGCGCAAGCCGTCAGGCCGAATTCTCGGAGGCCGGGAAGAGCGGCTCTAAACCAAACTGTTCAGTGAAATGACGACAGATGATACGTGCAGCTATTAGGCTGGGAACAGGGTTGAGCCGCAAGGCGGCGCTTGCCAATCTGGCCAAATTGACGGGGATAGGGCGCAACCGACTGACCACCTCCCTATGTACCTTTAGTATCATTGCATGAACAACGAGGTTTCTGGGGAGGGAGTACAAGTACTTATGCAGTGCGGAACTCTGAGTAACTGAGCGGGGCGGTTGGTGGTTCATTAGGTATGACGATTGTGTCTCTTATACCTGTGGTGTTGATAAGTTCGGGGGGGGAATTCAGACGATCGATTGCGTGCATCAACTTCCGCCGCAAGTATCATCGAGGATGGGTATCCAGTCAAACATGCATCCAAACTCTCTAGGAACGTAAAATGTTGCCTTACCAAACGTATGACTCGCATTAGTGCAGAGAACAGGTAGATGTGAGCTGAGCCGAGCAGCTGAATTGACGGGAATTAAGTTCCTCCATATGAGCAACACAGGTGGCGGCGGGGCATCGATTGAGAGCTTGCGGCTTGTAAATGCTTGGGTGCTCAGGAGTTCTGGGTATAGCAAAGGCACTAAGACTTGGGGGGTTGCTGGTCGCATCCGTTCCTGGCTGTAGTTCATCACCGGTGTGAGTTCAGGTAGGTGTTCAGTATATGAGGTCCCACGACGTTTCGTGCTTCAGGCTTTTGGTTGTCAAAGGAGCGAGGATGATTGGCAAAATCAAATACAAGGCTACTTGGTACTCAAGCGTGGGGAATAATAGGGCGGGGGTTGTTGTCTGTTTGGATAACTGGTGCTTTTGGATGCCTGATTGAATACCCCTCCTTCTCTTTCCCTTCTGTCATCGCCATCTTCCCAATAAACTCAGTTACCGATTTCCGGCGAGTCCAACATTGGACGAATCTTACGTCTCGATCGCAACCCCGCAATGTGAGTTCGAACGTTCTCTCGTCGTCCCGCAGTCGAACGCCGTGGTTAGGTTCTCCCATACCGTACTTATATTGACGTGCGGTCCGTCTCCGCTATATACATGCCGGTGAACCACGAGTGGTGTTTTGTATCGACTGTTTACATATTGCGTGTGCAGCGCTGTGCATGAGTGCTGATGCTAGCGCTGTGATTGGTTGCTACAGCCGATCCCACACTCGAGTAACCAGCTCATTCGGCGGCTTTAAGTTCCGTCTTGCCCTCCAACGTTGAACGTTCTCCGTTGATATAACCTCCATATATTCCAGTATACTTTTTCCTTGGAAACGGATATCCGGAAGCTTCATCGCGGACAGAGCAGCGACATCTCTATATCCTCGAAACCGAAGGCCGTTGTCCATGCGAAAGATCTGCAGCAACATACGTAACAGCCCGGTGAGCCGATCTGCGGAAAATTAGGAACCAAATTTCTCCAGCAGGTAGGTACTACGTACGGTACCACTTTACCCAGTGGTCCTCCGCTTCCTCTACACAAAAGAAAATAGATTGTTCCTTTCGGAAAACGCAACTGACCCCGCCGCAGGATTTAGTCCCACCTACCTACCCAATCTTTCAGCTGAGTACAATCGTCTCACAACATCGAACCTACCGCGCCTTCTTCACCCCCCGTCGCCCGCGGTGAAAAATGGTCGACTATGCGAATCCTTCTTATCAGTTCCCGTCGCGACAAGGAGCGCCGCCGGCGAAGATGTCAATAAATCCACACCTCACTCCGCGAGGCCCATACACTCCACCATCAGCATCCTCGTCTCACTCGCGACAGCGCACCTCTTCGTCAGGGGTATTCCCAGCGCCAAATTACGATCTGTACTACGGCGCCAATGTATCGCACAACAGCTACTCCCAACAATCTTACTACCCCATGGCGACTCAGAAGCAACGGACGAACTCCTCCTCTACCAATACGGGGAGCATGTCTTCGTCGACACATCTCCGACGATCTGGCAGCACCAATACCACGGCATCCTGTGCGCCTCCAGCATCTAGTTACGTAGCGGCATTACGGCGACAGAAGGCTACGGTTTGGTGCGAGAAGTCACAACCGGAGGACGCAGAGTTAATCGAGGCTCAAAGAGTGGCAAAGGATAAGGCAGCAATGGAAGTTGTGCGGTCGTCATCAAGCAAAGGACTCAACCATGGTTTAGGATCAGGATCTAGTTCCACTTCATCGTCATTAAGGGGCGTTGGTAGAAGCCATCATAAGTTGGGGAAGGGGCATAGTAGTAGCGCAGGCATAGGAACAGGAAGCTTGATCACCGTTCTTGAGCCACGGTTATCTGCGACAGAAGCAAATGGCGACAGCAGCGATGAGGATGGAATTTACATGGGCACGCACCGAAGATCAGATTCCGGCAGATCATCCCTCAATTCAAACCATCGCAAAACAATGTACCCCAGCGGGCATCACAATTCGTCAGCAAGCGATATCCAGCGCAAAACGTCAGGAAGAAGCACCTCAAGCCATTCTCCAAATATATCCACGATAGAGCTTTCGGATCCACCACAGCAACAGCCACGGGGAAAGTCAAAAACACTACGTATTCCGGAGGAAACAAGCCCAGATCAAAGGATGGACAAAGCTGCTTTGAAGAGGAGCGGGAGCGTCGATGAAAGGGAGGCAAGGACCATGACAATGAGCGGGCTCCGATTGGTCGTTGCAAACCCGGACTAAGACACACCGCAGCGCGAAAACGTGGTTACTCGCCACGTGGGATGAGGAAAAGGTGTTCATTGATTTATATTGTTCATTTTACGGAGTTCTGTTGGGTTCGGTTCTCGGATTTGTACATTCGTTTTGCGTAGGTATCGCACTTGGGGTCTAGGCGGTGGGAGGTAGCATCTCGTTCGTTTCGGTTTACAGGTTTTTCATATGGGTGGCGGCATGGAGTTGCTGATAGCGCATCTTGCTTTTTTCTGTCGTTTTGATATCACTCGTTGCCAAAATTCTGATCACAATAATACTGTAGCCCTGATGTGGTTGACCGCGCAGAGCTGTAGTGTTCTTTCTTAGGCATGTTGACTGGGTCTCATCTCTTTTCATTGTTTTCGATTGGTGGGTGTGTTTATATCTTCGGACGGGTCCTTGGGTCGCGGAAAAAAGGAAAGAGTATCTGTATATGTAGAATATGGAGAACCATATCTCCGGTACTGAAGATCAAAAGTTCTCCCATCCATTGCTTGACCATGCAATTTATCGTATACCAATGGGACTTGACCAAAATTTGATCATAGAGTCTTCACAGTTTAAAGTTCGATGCCTAGCTCTTTATTATCTAGAGAGAAAGGCGTGAGCCGTCATCCGCTCACAATTGCGGCGAGAAGCCTCCAGTCTAAAGCTTACAAACTTGAACAGATTGCAATGGCTAAGTAAAGTCACTCACATCTAAGCCGTATTCTTATCTTTCCCCACCGATTCAGCCTTTTATGTAAGCATGACGCCCAGAGTGATGGCTCAAGTTCAAACAGCTTCACTAATAACGCAAGACTCTGGGCAGGGAAGACAAAGATGACATCTACACTCTTACCAAAGCACTCCCTAGCATCCTTAGGATTTCACTTTCAGAGACACACCCTCTTTGTGTCGTTGTGTCGTCTTATCCAGCTTAGGAGCTCTTAATTGAATTGTGCCATTTTGCCAAAGCGGAGTGGGTTCCATTTGAGCGTAGGATTCAGTTAAATGGAGGCTTATGACTACTAACGACTTCGTCTTGGATTCCAAGCATTTACCTCATGGTTTGACCAGAGCCTCGGTGTGGTAAAAGTAGTCCGAGCTCGAGGGGAGTACGTTCCGGGGTGCCGCAGTTCCCACACTCGCTTTCCCCCAATAGTATTGAAGTGGTTATTCATACTTATGAAGGGAATAGATATATGTTCCTCCGAAGCCATCGAATTTACAACTAGAAGACTACTCAAGTAAGTCTCTGTTATGGCGGAATCAGAGCCAGTGCCCAGGAAGCCAGTTTCGGATACTTTCCCACCACGCTGATCTGGCCAATCAGAGATTTTTAAAGCACTCTGATGCCGGCTCTGGCCTCCATCTGCAAGTTAGTTCCCTTTCTTTCAGTTAGCGCCACCCTTTAGTTTGGATTTTGCTGTGCTCTGGAGTCTTCTAGAGCTAGGCGTAGACACCTGTACGCAAATGTTCGTGTCTGCCCGGCGAGCGAAGAGCGAAACTGCTTGCAAAACACCACATCCCACACCACAATATCCCCCCCCCCCCCCCGTACCTTCCTTCACTATACCTTGGTGCTTTGAGATTGGAGCTTTGTGGACTTCTTTCCGCTCAAGGCATCTCCGCGTACTTGCCAAGACTCGAGAGGTCCCGTCTGCGCGCCGCGGTAGCTCAAATATACAATGAATTGATTGCCCGCTTACATAACAACAACTAACTATTAGCTACTATACTATTGATATAGGCAGATATAGAAGCGTGAAGGACTTCCGCTGCAGGCACCAAAGTGGTTAAACTAACAGGGAATTTTATGCACCGGATCTGCACATCTTGTCAGTTCAAGTGCAGCGATTTGAACACGGGGGCTAAGTGGCTGCAATGCTTTCGAGCTTTTAGTGTTCAAGAGACGGTATCCTAAGGACCATAGATCATCAGGCGCAGTTCGGGGAATTGCAAATGAGCATAACAGCTCTGGAGAATTGCCTCGGCTTAGAATAGTTACTGACGCAAATCACCTACAGGTTTATCTCACTCATGACTTTTCCTCCCATTCTGTCAACGAGGCTATCACAAAGATGATTAAGCAAGACTGCGGGGTTTCACCAAACCTACTTTTAATGAGGGCACCTTCCCTCTCGGGAGGGTTCCAAATCTTAGTATCAAATCTGGCTGACTCGCTTAACACTTATAATGGCCGTATTGTGTCTCCAATATCGCTTCCGCGCTAACGCACTCGCAACACATTTGAGCATCTAAATGTCCCCCATCCCCCCGAGGAGTAGACTTTAGCTGTACTACCCAACCAATATCAACTCATGGTCGCCACTACATTGATGACTTAGCACTTATCGAGATAGCTTGTAGAGTATCTACTGACCTTCCAAGTGGATGTTCAAGTTGAGGGTATTGCTACCTTACCTGTTCTGGAAAGGACATCTGCAGACTGGCAAGAATATATTAACATATGGCCTCCCAACAACTGGGACCTCAAGGACTGGCTGCGGCATAGCGAAGCATCTCTGAAAGAAATAAACCTACGACTACTTGGTCTAGACGAGGAAGACTTTCGTCGAGATTTAGCATGATGGGCTGGTAGCGCTACTGTTATGGTTGTGGTGCTAAATATTCAACAGACTAGCATAACCAAACAAGGTCAAGATAACAGCACCGCCCAATTCGAGATATTTGAATCCTATATTGTACTAGTATGCGTCAGTTTAAGGATACAGCAGCTCTCACCGATACTACATCACCCCGCAATGTAGCTGAAGAGGAGAGCCTACTACAACCGGAAGATCTGAAGGATGGGCCTATGCTTGGCCCAACAAGAGATTGTAAGCGATCCCAGCAGTGATATGGGCATGAATTAAACTTTCTCCCTTAAATATGGTATCGAGTGCTTCGTCCACCGGCGAGTCTCGTCCTAAGGATATATACAAACGCCAGTCTCTAAAGATTCTATTGGATGAGGGCATATTCCATCACTCATTCTTTCACCTTTTAGTGTAGTACCACGTTGGTAGAAAACTTCTTTTGGCTAGAGGCCTTGATCATCGGATCAACCTCATATCTCTCTGATTTACTCAGTCTCGTACTTCCCGTGTTCCCTCCGTCTAATAGATTCATACACTAAATTCTCAGATAGATATATGATTTGGTGTTACAAATATTAGAGTGAAATGAACCTATATTTCATACAGTAGTGAAGAGAAAAGAGCTTTATATATATACATAGCAAGACGGAGTATGAGGCGGGTTATTTTTTTCTTTCCCAGGTGCATCATACCAGATGCACATCTAGATGAGGATGTAAAAGAAGGATTCCAGGTCATGACAGTGCGGAGCAGTACCCGAGCAACCTGGCTGCTACTTATACAACAGCAGGCTCTTTATCTCAACCCGGCCGAGTGCTGCTCACAACTGTCTCTATGCCTATTGACCTGGTGAAGCGCAAAACTGTGTGCTTTCTAAGTTTCTAGTAGGGCGGAGTCGAATATCGTCGAGACGGACTCTAGGACATCGATATCTACGCTTTTTCTATTAGAAATCGCCCTTAAATGGATTGCTAATATGTAAATAGTCAGTAATTCGCTCCAGACAGAGGAAGGCATTGGGGTATATTTAAGAATGTCTGGTACGTATAGTAGTCCTCTAGTGCAGAGCTTTCTGCATCTAGATCTAGGAACTGCAAAACCGTGGCTATCCATGGTCGGTGAGCAGCTACCGTACGCTAGTAGCTGGGGAAGACTGAGTTTTATGCTGTCGTCCACTATTGGCACTTACAGATGCCCTGGCATCCAGAATTTATGCGGCTACGTGAATCACAGATATTTTCTTCAGTTCCCGACATCTACTAGTAGACTGAACCTGAAATCATATCGTCTTGTGTTGTCCCGATTTGTCAAAGGATCAATTGGAATGCAGAAGACCGTTTAATTCGATGCATGTATCATTTCATACAACGAGGTCTACATACGGTACTCGACTCTAGCTACCGTTGAGAAAAAGGCTGTCTTCAGGATATCCATTTTGTAACGATTATTGCTCTAAAAACGACTTTACAAGCGAAGTAAAACAGTTTGAAAACGTTGTGGTGACGTTTATTACTTTTCCTCGGTAATATAACCGTTCTTTCAAATCACATTTTTCTCAACGGTAGCTATATACACTTAGGGTTATACACTTGTGGATCTACTCTAAGCTATGCTAGTCTATCAGTCGGCTTGGATACGGCGTTGTGTAGCTCTAGTGAGAAAAAGCTGTATGACAGACTAAAGCCATGCATGGTGTTGATCTACCAACAAAGGTAATACACTAGGTACTTAGAAGATTAAGGTGCGTCTCTGCGGGAGATCGACGGACCACCATCTGAACCCTAACCCTTGCCTGGAGAATACGCTTGGTGTAAAGAAATTGTGTAAAGAAATTGTGTAAAGAAATTGCGGCTACTAATTAAACGTTATAATTGGTGCAAGTTAGCAAGTCAACCAGCCCCAAAGTGATAAAGGAAAAGTTAATTAGGCGTCGTAGGAATGAGCTTTATTAGCTCCGCTGATTAGATAGACTCGTAATATCATTGGCAAGGATTCAAACGTCATTCGATTCGTAGTCCTTCACCTAATACACCTTTCTACTCTCCCCGCTTACTATTTGTGTCAGAGCAATTCAGAGTCGCATTCTTACAGTCAAGCTTAACTTCGAGTCTTACCCAGCTTTCCTCGCCTTTCTCTATCCTCATCCTCATCCCCATCCCCACCCCACCTTCATCCCCTTCCCCTTCCCCCTTTCTTTCCCTTTCTCCCCTTCCCCCTCCCCTCCCGCTTCCAACACCTCTAGCTGTCGCAGAAGTTGTCTCGTCCCCATCCAGCTGCGCCTTAGTCAACAAGTTGACACGGGGAAAATGATGTGTATTTCTTTGGGTTGAGACTAAATCACATGACAACGAATGACTAAACAACATCTATTTTCTATCTGGGCTCGAGACAATCGCGGAAGAAGGATATAGCCTTAAGTGCAGCAAGACACGTGCCAGTTTCGCTTCAGGCAATATCCTCTCATCAAAATGCTGCCTTTGTTTTATTGTTTGATCAGAGATGAAACCCATCACTGGAGACACGTTCTCGCGCTGCTGGAAGTGTCTGACCCCGACCCGGCGGAGGAGGGTGGCTGGTTCATCGCAGACTTCTGTTTACTAATCTATTACTCGAAGAGCTTAGAAGCATGCAGGCATAGCTGACATTAGTCGATCTCGATGCAACGCATGCTAAGTCCGGTTCAAACGATATTGTATCCCGACGAAGAGCACCCAGAGGAACATTCCATGGCCATTGTGGGTTGATGTACGGTATTAGTGTACAATGTGCGGATTCGATAGGTATTTGCATTGCATCTTTAGGTAGCTAGAGTGTTAACGCAAGGGTATGTAGGTATTGTCATTGCATTATTTGGAGGCTAGTGTGTTTTTCATTGCATCTCTGGGTGGCTAGTGAGTCGAAACATGGGCATTAGTATTATATCTCTTGGTGTACATCATGGAATTACGTGTAGTTCTTGGATCTTAGCTACTAATGCACTACGATTCATTTTCATCTATCGCCTTTTTCGGCTTCTCATCTGTCTTACGCTTGTTTCTCATCTCTTCGTCCTCTACCTCAAGCCCTTCTTCTAGACTGGCTCCATATGGCTCAGAAAAACTATTCTTTATCGACATTAAGATGCAAGGCTGAGTGCGTGTGATAGGAGACAAAGAAGGATAACGTCAAAGGCTTACTTACATAAATGGACGGATGCGTTGTGTCTTTATTTCCTTTTCTCTCATCATTACTTCAGATTTATACACAGTTTTCTTCGTTGCTTTCGTTCCCAGACGTTTTCTCCGCTCGCAGCTTTCGCGATGAGTGAATAATGCGCAAGAGATTGGGCACGCGCACTCTGTTATTTTCTCTACTCTTCTCAATCTGTATAGGTGGTAGATTTCGCCTATGCTAGGATTCCAGTATAATTCCGATCGGTATCGGCTCTGGCTCTGTTGCGCCATATGGCTGCTATCCAAGAACCAAAGGAGAAGGCTATTGAACTAACGCTACTCGCCTTTTGCTAGAAGCAGCACCGGACTCTCTTTGATCTCATTATAGAAACTGGGAAAATTACAAGCTTGTGTAGAATGCATGAGGCTAAAAGATATTTTACGCGTCTCATTTCTAGATCTTCCTACCACTCTGAACGTTACGTTTAGTAAAGTCAGTGTGTATGTACTTGTTTTGATTTTTTCGATGGCCCAGACCTCGCGAAAGCGAAGGCTGGACCCGCAGGTTAAATCTTTTTGGGCGCAGCCATTGACGTCGTGGCAAAGAGGTTGTATGCGGGGCGCCACTAGTTATGCGAGACTTGGCGGGCATGAGCATCTCAAGCTTCTATGTCAGGTAGAACGAACAATTTGAGTGACTGGCATTTCCTCTCAAAATCGTCAAATCAAGTGGTAACCCAGTGGCCCGGTAGTGGGTACCAGAAGTTACAACAGAACACCAGCTAACCGCTCGCATTTCAAACGATTCGTAGCCCTCTGTTGAAGGTCTGCTGTCAAGGTCTGACCGGTGGAAGACCGGAATGAACGGCCAAATTCACTCAAACCTTGAATTAAAATAATCGACAAACAGTTGTCTAATCCTATCCTTCCCCACCACATGAGACCGATTCAGCTTCGTGTAATCTCTCCTTATCCCTTGCAGCTGCGATGTCGTCAGATCGTTTGCAGGCAGTTCAAGTGGCTTCAACAGTCAGCGGATTTGCATGATGTAGACGAGTATGAAGACATACCACAGTGCACCCAGGAACCGGAAGTGTCCCTCCGCCTCCAGAGTTCCGCTGGTGCTCAAGCACCAGGGACACAACCTCTTGTGTCGTCTTTCCCAGCTCATGCAAATAATCTCCCTCAGCGGCCGGTTTCTATTTCCCAATTAGCAATCCCAACCCAAATTGCAATAATAGAACCTACCAAAACCGTTGCTTGATTCGCCTTAACAACCACGTCTTTTCCAGCCATCGCATTCCAGATCCCCTCCAGATCCGGTGCATCATCCATATACGGCACCGTAAACAGCGGACTGTCCCATCGCGCCATCCCATTCGGCTCCTCATACCGGAAGATAAGGTTCTCCAAGATGTCATCCGGATACTTTCTTGCGCTGCTATGATCTGGCGTATCCTCCAACTTCCCGGTCACTAGCGTCTCAGACCCTTCTACCTCATCCGCTGTTTTGAATGCCTTTCTGAATGCCGTGCCCCCACCCCTCGTCGAATTCCACAACCGACACGAGTCTGCGGGTGCCGCAACATGTACCTCTTCCCCCATCAGCGCCGCCCTCCACTAAGGCAAAGGAAAAATACCACACAGCTTGGTGTCAACACAGCTTTAGCCTCACAGTACAGCTGGTATCGCAGTCCCTTGATGTAATTTAACCCGTCCGCAATGATAACGTCGTCTTTGCTCATCAGCCGCTTCACGGCCGAGTACTCGGTCGCACGAGCCTCCTTCTCGGCGCGCGCATCGCGGTAGACCGTGCGCGAGAGGGAGAGCGATTCGGTGTTGACGAGGTGGACGCGGAGACGCGATTCACGGCTATTATGAGGCGCGGTGGCGATGCGTTCGTTGAAGAAAGCCGCGATTTGCTGTGCGCGCTTGGTTTTGCCGGAGCATGGGTAGCCGGAGATTATTATCAGCTGTTGGGGGTTAGTAGGAGAGGTGTAGAGGGAGGAGGGGAGAATGTACTGGCATTGTCGGTGTTGAAGGCTATAGTTGAGGTGCGGTTTTGGTGGGGTGAATAACGGTTGCGGCTCAACTCCACCTTACATCAGTCTCATTCTAAATATGACGTCACGTGACTTTTATGCGCGCAAAAGTGAAAGTAATCAAAGTAACTTCATGTCACAACTCACAATTCTACAGTTACCTACTCGTTGTAGCATCTACTACTCATTCTTGAGCTTCAACAAAACGGCTTTAGTTTGTCATCCTAGTGTGTATAGACTGTAAAGTGGGGTCTAATTGGTGGTATTCGGCGACCGGATAAAGACTTCGCAGGTCAACGGTACTTATAGACTATGGGCGAGAATGAAAGTGCCGGTGTCCGCATGGCGTTTGCACACATTCTACCGCTCCTCCATCGGCCACAACAATTTCCCACCGCCTTTGCAGTATGCAGGAATCTTGGGCAAGCAGATTAGGGATATTATCTATAGGAACACCCGAGGTTATGCCGGCAGCTTCCACTGGGATCACATCAAGTCTGTAGGGCCGTCTCGGGAGGTACATCTGCAACATTTCTATCAACATCCTTGCCGACATCTCTATCAACTCCATCCGGTACACCCTCTCTACTACTCCCTACTCTTCACACAGGCCTATAGCATGTCACCCGAGTCTCCAGCGTAACTGGGGGCCGGGCTACAGCTTCGTAAGATCTCGGAGTATCGTGAGGCCTGCATGCCTGATATGGCATAAACTCTCACTCGGTATGTCGAATGATATCTTGTGATTACGGCTCGCTGTGACACTAAAAACGTCTGTGACTGGTTGTACTCTATGCCTATGACCCCCTAGGAACAGGCAAATAAGGCCGTAAATTGGTCAAATGGTGCACAAGTACATCCATGTACAGTATCATATCATGACGTACGCCAAAGTTAGGGTTCGAGTACTCTATGAAGTGGTTCAGTTTCATAAACATTGGGTTTTCCATGGCTATTCAAGGAAACAAGATGGCTCAGGAAAAGCCGTTGTGATACTTCAAAAAAAGAAGTTATGATAGAAAAATGCGCTAGTATCTTTCTAGGCATTAAACGGGGGTCTTGGCGCCAAACGCGACTTCTATCAACACGCGCCCGGTTACTGGTAAACTTTCAGACACGAGAATATTAACACCACCTTACCCACCGCCCCACCACCACCACCACCATTATCACCACTATCACCGCCATCACCACCTCCAATATCGCCATTCATCATCTCCACCTCATCGTCCCCTCAAGGAATTTGGTTCAATGGCCCCTACTACTATGACATTGCCACCGCCCACTCCACCCGCCTCCGGCATTGAAGATACGATTACGGTTGCAACTTCGAGTGCCTCATCGGGACCAGATACCCCAAAGAAGAGAGCTATCTCCGAGGTTACCGCCGATGTGCCTCCACCGACCAAAGCGGCAACTCCAACGGGCGGACAGCCGGTAAAGAAAAGGACCAAAATGACGGAAGCTGAGAAGGAAGAGAAACGGAAAGAGAAGGAAGCAAGGGAAGAGGAAAAGCGGAAAGAGAAAGAAGCTAAAGACAAGGAAAGGGAAGTGAAGGTAGGACTCAAATATCTAGTGACGGATTTTTATGTTATACTTACTACGGGGACAGAAAGCCGAGCGGGAAGGGAAAAAGCGGATCAAAGACGAAGAGAAACGTAAGAAGGAAGAGGAGAAGCAGAAGAAAGAGGAGGAAAAGGAGAAGAAGAATAGGGCACAGGTACGGTTGGATTCGTTTTTCGTGGCTCCAACTACTCCGAAGAAGGATCCATCTGCCACTGCTGCTACAGCTCCTGTTGATTCTCGCCCGAATTTCAGCCCAAGTCCTTCCTCGGTAGAGACGAAATCTAATCCTCGACCTTTGAAACTGGAATCGCGGGCCTCGCGGGTCGAGGGGAGTTATGAACATGTATTCAAACCATTCTTTATCAAGAAGAATATGGTCGTTGCACCACCGCACGCTTTTCAAAGGAATGAAGAGACAAGGATTGCTATGTGTCGAACGCTAGACGAGGTTCTTTCTCTACCGGAGGGAAATAGGGAAGATTCAATGGATGTCGACGATGCTGCGATGGCAGGCACGAGGGGTATTACTAAAGAGGAGATTGCACAACTGCTACACATGTCCCCAAGTAGAGCACGGTCACGGAGAGGATATGTTCCGGCATATTCCACTAAGGTTATCCTCGCGAGAATTGAGAATCCGAATGATCCTGGACTTCCACCCTTGAAGACAGGCTGTGTCAAGCAGGAAACGTACAATTCGAGCTACTATATTAAGCTTCTGAATAGGCTTCCTAACAAGTACCTACTATTTGCGGAAGACGTTCGACCGCCGTATAACGGTACTTACACCAAGAATCCCACAAGCTCGGGCCTGCGGAAAGGACGGAAACCATTTGACAGAGCTCTTCCTGGTGTGAATTACGATTATGATTCTGAAGCGGAATGGGTGGCGGATGAAGAAGGTGAAGAATTGCTGAGTGAAGACGAAGAGGACAAGGAATCGGAGGCTGGAGACTCTTTGGACGACTTTTTAGACGACGAAGAAGATGTGGGGCTGAAACATGGAGGAATGGCTGTTCTGATTCCAACGAACTCGGGAATGTGTTGGGAAGATGCTTTTGGAAAGACTATTCGACTAGACCTGGAGGAAATGAGGATAGGCGTTTTGATAGGTATATCATTCCTCTCTGGTATTTTCAATAAGAAGATATTGACGCTTTTTACCAGAGGGTATTACTGTTCCCATCGACCCTTTCTCGACTAAATACTGGGAGTCCCAGCCTCCAGCAGAATCAACCGCCCGTCCGAAGACATTCTCTTCAGCCATGGAGCCTCCCCGAAAACCACTCACATCGACAAACCGCATTCTACCAGCTGTAGCAGGTTCTAGTGCGGCCCCTGGGAAGAAGGATGTTACGGCGAGGAAGTTAGTACCGCCAGAATTCATGGAAGATTTCAAACGTGCCATCGACGGTAGCGATATGACGAAGGCAGGTCTTATTGAGGTTCTCAAGAAAACGTTTCCAAAGATTGGAAAGGATCATATTAAAAACACGCTGGATCTTGTTGCGGACCGGGTAGGTGAGAAGAGAGATGATAAACGGTGGGTGTTGAAATGATGTGAAGATATGACAATAATGGGTGGATGAAGGGAGGGGTGTTGTGTGCGGTGCTTTAAAGCGGGTATATGGGCTTTTACATTTCAATCTCCTAGATTCTTATTTTTGTTGTTCTTATTCCTTTTTTTAACCTCTGATTGATGGCGTTTTGTTACGTAGGGCGACTTTTCTTTTGTTCGGGGTTCCGCCCATAGAGCAGTGTGTACGTACAGCGGTACATTTTTACCGTGGGTTACCACCGGAAAAAAAGACATCTTATTTTGAGCGCTTCGGTTTCTAGGTCTCAGTTCAAGTCCTTCTGAAGTGGGACTGCAGTAAGGTTCATTGTCGAATTTTCGTCATTGCTACGTATATTACCGGCCGCGGACATACGAGTTAAATATGGAAAAACCAAACATCCTCTCTCCTCTCTGGATACATAAATAAACCTCCATTAATAAACTTGTTTCACCTACTACTACTTCAAAATGTTCAACTGGGGTGCATCCTACGACGCCTGGAAAAACGTCTACCAGGAGCCATCTGTGCGCTCATCCCCTTCCCACACCCTCTCCCGCTAACACCACAACAGCGCGGCGGCTCCTTCTCTCATGAATCCCTAGCCGGTGCCGCCGGCTTCGAAGGCTACAAACTCTACGAAGACCGTCAACGGCGTGAGGGAAGGCCAGTTCGACACGAGTTCGCAAAGGAGATGATGGCGGGAGTTGCAGTGGCAGAGGCAGATAAGCTGTGTGAAGCCCAAGGGCTTGATGCGTTTGAAACCGAGCGGGCTAGAGAGAGAACTGTGAGTCAGGCACATTGGTTGTACGATGAGCAGGGACAGCATGGGGGGTATGATGGTGGTGGCAGGGACGGGTATAGGTACATAGATGCAAGGAAAGAAGGAGGGGTTTTTGAAGAGGTGGTTTTAGTAGGCGTGATGAAATGTAATTCACCACAAAATTTGAGCTGTAGACGTTGCTTTTTATGTTAGAACGTACAACCTTCATGAAACCTTAAGCCTTAGATTTGTATTGCCTGGAAAACGCCATATAAAGAGCAGATGACCATCAACTCCCGCCCCAATACAGAGAAGAGAAGCCACGCAATGAATCACAAGCATAGCATTCACCAGCCACCCGCACCTGCATTTCTGGCCAGCGCCATCTTCCCGGCGGTCTCGTCCCATCCCTCAACGCCAGGCCACACACTTCTCAATTCACTGACCCATTGTTTCAGAAAACCTCTCTTCTTATCTAGCACACCTGTGGGCAGCCCCTCACACTTATAAAAGACCACTGTTCTAATCCTTGGCATCTGCAGGTGTGGCGGTTGTGGCTGCGGGTCAGACGGATGGTTGTAGACACCTACAAAACAGTGCCAGGGGATGCTCCAATGACTTAGGAAAAGATAGCGGAGCTCTTTGAAAAACACGAGGGGAAGCTGGGTAGGGGGCGTCGCCTTGGGAATTAAAAGAAGTGGTGAGGCAGAAGTATGTCCTGCTTTACCTACTGAGCGTCAGAAGAACCCTCAGAATTAGGATGCTGAACAAGTGCCTTTTCCCTTTCCGTCACTCGGTATTTTCTCTTCTCCCCTGTTGATTTCCAAACGCTCCAATGTGTCCTTGCTTCCAAGAATTAAAGCCCAGAGGTATGCTCTGTGGATATTTTCTTGACCTTTGGCCTCCTTCTTGCAAGTAGGCTCAGCAATATGTTCCACGCCGAAATATCGGAGTCTCAACATAGGAATCCAGCCTATTTGAGCTGGGGTTGGATGTCGATAATTGATCCTAGTAGACGTAGCTCTTCCGGCTGCGGCTTCAGATCCAGATCCAGATTTGGACGCGCTAGTTTGGATAAGCCCCCACTTCCTCTCCCATTTCCTGCCTTCACTAGATCCAGGAATACAGGCAATGAACAATTCTTCAAGTTCCGGAAACAACTCTCCAAACGTAGCAATGGTCTCCCAGTCCATCGTACTCTTGGGGCCTGCGAAGCTGAGGTGGGTAATCCGATTATCTCCCAACGACCTAGCGCGCTCCGGACCACCACGAAGACCTGAGAGTTGTTTCAACGAGAGCGTGTCCAAGGAACCTTCGAGACGAAGTCTTTTTAGGTTTGGCATATGAGATACAATGCATTTTGTTACCAGGTTTCCATCGGTTGCTGTAGGGACATCATGAACCGAGAGAACCTTGATACTCTCGGACCAGATGCGACGAATAATGAGACTGAGCATCTGCTGTGTGGCTTTCTTTCCAACAATATGTAGGGAAGTAATATTCCATTGTTTCTTGTGTACCAGCACTTCTAGAATGTCTTGCGCTTTTTTCATGTCAACCGAGGTCGTATCGAACGTCAGCTTGCGAATTGAAGTTTCTGGAAGCAGCCGGAGGAGCCGCCGTAAACCGCCCACGCCGAATGATCCACCGCGGGGGTCGATAGTGACATTCATCCAAACATTCCTATGTCCAAAGAGAGCACGCAAGGACCTGCATGTTCCCAGTAAAAGCGAAAGGACATCCCTAAGCGACAAATATCTGAGGACATTCACGATACCTGGGAACGAGTCAGTGGATGCCCCAGAATTTCAATAATTGGCCAACTCACACTCAGTTGGAAGATTAAAAGTTCCCATACTTCCGATAGTCTTAAATTGGCCTCCATCGGCCGTTGGAAGGGTTGCCCATTGGAGAGATACTCTAGGATCTTTCACCAGATCTTGATAACCGGGCATTCGTTGAAAAGAGTCCAATATATGCCGACGGATGTCTCCTTTTTGCGTACCAGTCAGATTGTTGTCCGTGAGGGTTTTGAAGATGACAGACTGCAACGACTCTCGAGGGAGAGTTTCTATGAGCCTGCGAATATCATCGGCGAGGGCATTTTCCACATGCGATATATAAGGGTTATCAATCTCCATAGGCTTTGGAGATGGCTGTAGTACCGTAGAACCTGGCGACATTGGCAGTTCATTCGCTGTAGAAGATCTCCTTTGAAATCCGCCATAATCTTCCATTTGCTGAAAAGGATCGGGTGGCGGTATTTGCTTCCTGCTCTTGTAGTTTGCAACGTTCTCTTTGATGCTGGCATCGTGATTCCTCAGCATCGACAGCAACGAATTGTCGCCTTGCACCTCATCATTGTAGTGGAAGTTATCAGAAACCGGCGGGGAACTAGCGAACTGGGGGCGTGGCGTGGGGCCGTTGCTCAACTTTTCATCTAGCCCGAAGCAATCGGGAGGGGGAGGAATTGTGAACTTGTTACATTCCTGCCTAGATCCCTGAAGCCCAGAAATATTCGATGGAGAGAATTCTTGCCCTGAAGGTTGGGGGTCATCCTGCCCGTTGATCCTAGCCCTAATAGCCAAACAACTATTTATCTGTCGCTGCAAATGTGACTGCAAGGCTAGATTAGCCTGCTATTGAGCAATGAGATTGGACTGTTTGTGGTGTAGATCCAATAAAGTTCCCACCCAATCATTAGCCGGCTGCTGTTAAGTGTTCGGATTGGTTTGGTGGGTCTCGCTCTGATCATGGCTCGTCCTTCCGAAATCTCGGAGCTGGTGAATAAATGGCCGACTGTCGTCATTGTCATCATTATCGTCAGCGTTGCCTAAAACAAAAGCAAGAAGCGGAGGAGGAGGCATGTTTCCGTGTGCTGAATTGAGAGACGAAGCAGCTTGGAAGGAATTGTCGACCTCCATCCTTAACTTCTGGGTGGTGGCTATGAGAGTATGGGTTGATGCGTATGTGGATGTGTGAATGTGTGAATGTGTGGAGATGTGAAACAAGAGAAGTGGAAGGAAAGTCATATTGAGGATTGATGTCAGTGATCGATGTCAGGAATGGTCCCTGGAGCAAACAAGTAGCACTCTTGTGAATCATGCCTATTTTGAACGTTGTTAATGCCCTGTTCGACCATCTGAAAGCTCATCACATGTCGTTTTAGCTGTGAACGAGTGCTCGAGTATGTAATAATTTCATTCTTAACTATCAAAAAAGTGCTTCTTACCATCAAAAGCTTCTATAGCACCGTCTCCAGATATCTATATTAAAGGTACAGGCTTAATACAAATATCTATCACAGAGAATATCAACCACTAATCTATCGTCTACTACAAAACCAAAGAGCATCAAGCGCATCACTAGTTACTCCGCAAACTCCGCATCAACCTCCTCAAAGTATTGATAGAGACCAGTAAAGATCTGCACTCCCAATCCAGGATCCAAGGAACCGCACGCTGCTCTGATCGAGTGCATGGAAAGCTGAGCCATACCAGCATCGATAGCCCGCACTCCCATGGCGGCACTGAGCATGGGTCCTACGGTTCCTCCGCTCCGACTATCATTTCGAATCTGGAATGTCTGAAGAGTGTGCCCGCTCTTTTCAGCGATACGCTGCAGAACAGCAGAAGAGACTGCATCCGTTGTCATATGGCCGTTGCAGTCGGCAACGATGGTAATTCCAACGTTGAGCTTGGGCGAGTGATCTGGAAGGTACTATACCGCCATTAGCCTCAATTTTAGCTTGCATTTGTCGCAAGCTAAAACTTACAGCGTTGAAGAAGTTGGGGTTAACTGCATGGGTAACATCGGCCGACAGGAGAAAACTATTTGCGTATGTCTGGCTCAAGACGTTCTAAACATTACTTTTAGCATCGCACAACAGAATGTTTTGGGACTAAACCTACCGCGCCAGCCTTACAATCTTCCGAGAAAGTCTCGATAATTCGCTCGACAGCACCACCTGGAGTATATTAGAAACTAATTCATCAGCAGGAGACGAATGCGATTGCATACTCAATAAGTTGCTCATTGCGCCTTGTCTCAACTTGCTGCCAATCTCCTCGTCGTCAAATAGAGCACACAAGTTGACAGTTCCCCTCCCCCCCAAGTCTTTGCTTGCCTCAATGAGGCCTTCCACGGCTGACCAAGAACACAACTTGTCGTCGATTCTAGGTGCAAATAGCAACTCCTTGGAAAGGCCTCCTAATCGGCCGGGAGTAAATTCGTATAGCTCAAGCTCCCAGTTCAGGATAGAGGAGTCTAAATTGTCCCAGATAAGCAAAAGGTATGGGATCACGATATAGCAGAGATGGTTTACAATCTGCAATACCCAGCTCTGATGAAATAGCTTTGACGAGGCGAGCTGGTTGACTGGCTGAAAATGTTCCTGCTGGAAGAGATTTCTGATCGTCCTCGGAACTGGATACGGTTAGCCACCCCCATTCGACACAATACTGGCTGATCAACCCACCTCTCAAGTCCAACCACAGGCGTCATCTGTGTCTCCTGATTGAAGGGGCCATTGGCGGCACTCCCAAAATGCGGTGCCAAAGTCGAAATTCTCGCGATAGGCCAATCCAATTTCACAAGCTTGCTCTCAATCTTTCCATCCGATGTTTTGACGATCACTCGTCCACCAACACCCAGGTCGCGGTCCCACCAAGTTGAATTCAATGCGCCTGCGTATGGTGCAACACCGAGCTGGACATAACCGGCGGTATTTGGCTTCTTAGAGACGGGTTTTAGTTTCGCGGTCAAAGCGTCGATATGACCAGCGGTCATAGCTACTCTGAATTAGTATCCTCTCCACGAAACATCCAAACATAGAAATCGCGTACCAACACCATTTCCTGGCTTATAACCCGAAGGAATACTAAACGCTACCAGCGACGAGCCGTTCCGAGTGGTATAGTACTTCCCGCCGGTCTTGAGCTTGAAACTCCAGTTGTCTCTCTCACTCAGCTTCACAAATCCATTTCTCTCCAGCCTTTTGCTAAAGTAATCGACCGCGTGGAAGATGGTAGGGTTGTCATTGATGAAATCCAAGAACGGCTGCGTGTATTCCGCGGGAACAATGTCTTTCGCTGGCTTCGCTGTACCCTTGGGTACTGGAGGGATGGCACCAGCGCCGAGAAGGCCAGAGAGGCGGACGGTCTCGCCTGAGGGCAAAATTACAAGTCCATTTTCGATGATTCGCGCACCAGACTTGAGAAGATGGTCGATTGCTGCAGTAACATCGACCGTCTCGCACCGTTGGGGTTGAGCAGTGGCAGCAGCGCGGAGATTTCGGGTACTGGGAGTGTGCATGGTTGATGATGTATGATGAGAAAGCGACTGATACAAGTAGAGAGAGCGGCTAGGATGATGGTGATGATGGTGATGATGATGAGAGATAGATGGTCTGGGGATTTGGCTGATTGGAGGTTGGTGAAGCTCTGGGTTTCGGAAGTGTGCCTATCTAAGTAGCTATCGCGTGCAGGGGTCGGGCAAGAGGCACGTGAGCACATGATGAATCTCCCGAAAACAATTTGAATTCACTCTATAAACGAACACCCTCCAGATGCAGCCTCCTAGACACCAAACAACAAAGACAATAGGGGTATACTACAACACTATACACAGTACAGATACAGATACATGACCAAGGCAAAGCAATCGACGCAGACAGCAGGCAGAAATGTTCAGCAAAAGCAGACGACATGATATAGGAACAAGGGGTTGGTAACATAGTACAGGAATGAAAATGGAACTAACACAATGGAAGGGAAAGCAAATAGTGTGAAAAATACTTGGGTATCTGTTGAACAATTATACGCAGCAAACGCAGCAACAACACGCGTTCTAACACAATAATCAGACGCAATCCAAAGTTGTAACGACAAGCTCAAACCCGACCTTCCTTAACTCAGGTTGCAACTTCTTCGCCATCGCCTCTAATCCAACCCAATCTTCTCCAACGACATCCCTCGCACATAGGTCTCCCCTGAGCTCGCCGAGAAGCCCGTCTCAACCCTCCCAATTTGGTCCATATTCCTAATTGTCGAATCTGTCGCCGCCCGCCTTAACTCGCTCGGCCTCGGTGCTGTCGTGTTTCCCTCCGTACTACCCTCGTTCTCCGTCTTCTTCCTCCGGCGCCTCGCCATACTGTCGCTCAAACTTCGGACAAATGCTGGCTGCGGGAGCCGTCTGTTCGTGGCTCTTTCACCTGCGATAACAATAAATGGCAGTGAGAGCACCGCCAGGATCACGCCGGCGAGCGTGAAGAACATGGTGTCTTCGTGGTGCTCGGGGTGGTGGATGATGGTGTCTACTTTTGTTAGCCTTCGACACTGAAGTGAGCGGTGAAGGATGTCTGCGGAGGGTGAGGGTGAAGCACTCGAACGTTCCAGTCTGCGGAGGAGGAAGGAGAGGGGCATTTACTGCTTATATGGCGATGTTTGTCTCTCTGCGGCGTGGTGTTGTTTGGGTGTCTACAGTTGCGTACTGAGCGTTTCTTGTGATGTTTGTGTTATATCTTGATTCGAATATGAAGTGAGATAACTGGATGGGTATCGCAGGGCAGGTATGCAAAGTTCTTAAATACTGTACCTGTACCACAAGGGGAAGTGAGTTGGGGACTAAACACTCACATGTGTGAGTAACACACCGTCTAGTCTGCACACCACCGAGTCACTCGAGCAAGGCGTCAGATTCCCTTTTTTTTTTCATTTGTTTTTTGAAAACTCACATCTGATCTGAGAGTTCTGCACATGTATGTCTGCCTTGTGTGCTACAAGCGGTATGGACGGTACGTTCCGTTGCTTTGCATACCCGTATATCTGTTTTGTTCACCGCTCGGAGTCTACTTCTACTTCCTATTTCTCAGCATTTTGATGTTGCTATTCCTACATGGATGATGATCGATCAACGGAAAGATCTCACTCAGACATCGTCACATGGGGACTTATTTTTGTGGGGATCCGCGTGCCACATTTTAGAGACGTGTATGAGTAATAGTAGGAAAGAACCGGAAGCCGTTCATGCACAGACGTTTTTCTGCGCGTGGGGAGAATAAATAGTCGTCAATACTGTAGATAGTAGTAGCTTAACTTCGTATTGAGGCTGTACAGTGAGGCTAAAACAGGTGACTGTGGCAGTGACGGACGAACCATGGATAGTGAACGAGTGGAGAAACGGATCTCCACATCTGCAAATAAAGGGGGTTTTTTTTCACTAGAAACACATATTCAAGGACGCGTATGTATGTTCTCAGAAGTTGGGGTTGTGAAGCTGCAGGAGATCGTGGGTGTTCAATCCAAGAGGATTCAGCCTTACGGTCAATGCATAACAGCGGTGAAACATAGCGGGGACACTGCATGAACTTTGTGTTACACACCCCCCAGGTGAGCGGCCTCAGGTCGATTCATGATGAGTTTCGACACCCCCTTCCTCCCGATTTCAACCCGGAATTGCGGTGGTCAGGGTAGACAAATACAGGCAAGGCGTCTGTCAGGTGTTTAGGCTATTAAACCGCGCAGTAAAGTGGGTATCATCAGGGATACCGGGGGTAAACATTTCGGCCTCGGGTCATTTTTCATTGGTAGTTGGGACTTGCACATTCGGTGGCAAATTTTAACAAACCTCTGAAGCACAATATGTGCACAATCTCCCCTCAATGCAGAAAGAAAGGAAGGAAATATGTGACTGAGTCAGGTTCGCACTATCAATCACTCGTACAGCCACTCTTCACGCACATTAGCCGAATTGTAGTTTCCGCCTTGTAGCAGGTTGTCTAGCGGCATCTGTTCAAATTTGCCTCCCAATACCTACGTGTCCATGCAGCAACTTCTATTGCATTTTCCGTTTTTGCATCTCCATCAATTCCAGTTTCATCGAGAAAACCGACATCACCGAGAATCCAAGAAGTGCTGGCAATAATTGGAAGTACTATGGTCTACTCCTCGTTGGGTAAGTCGCACAACCTCTCCTGTCCTCGCACCAGCATGCTGTGCTTCCGGTACTTGATACGAACGTAGCCTGGTGTTGGGCTAGAGATGAGATATCCCGAATTTCTGTCAGACCCAGGCTTATCTCTCGACTATTGTATAATACGTAAAAGTAGCCCCGCGTAGTCGCCACCCTCTCGGGGTGATATCCAATGATTTAAACTGCTAAATCTCGGGTTACATAATAGCTAGATACCGAGTATTGGAGAAGATATGGATATAATATGATGGTCAGATGCTTTAGTACATGAAAAGCCCCTGTTACTCGGGACGTATATGTAGCTTTCATTGTCTGTCCCTACCGTGCAAGACCACAACCCGAAACAAAAGGAAGCCGATGAAGAAATTCCGTGAAGTTAATCCAATAAAAATATCGCTCCAGCTATGGCCCCGCCAGTTCGTTGAGTTACTAGGTCTGCTTTAGCCCCAGCCGAACTGCTCACAATGAAGCGTGATACTGGGTCCTGTCAAAGTGATATTATCCGCCACAGCATTTCTCGCAACTTGCATAAGCTTCGACGGCCCACACGCACCAACTGCCACCGTATTCCTCTGTTCGGAGGAGCGAACTACCGAGTTGATGATGGAAGTGATATCCGGCCGCCCATTATGCGTTCGATACGGGATTCGTGGCAACCCATCAATCGTGGCTTCGAGTTTTTTTGCTTCCGCAATGCTATGTCTTGTACTGTGTCTTGCGCTGTGTCTTGCAAAACCCCTCTCGAGAACTTTGAATGCTAGGTCGTCATTGATGTCTGGCAACTGTTGATCATCTTCAATAAAGATGGATCGGCGCACATCCGCTTCGCGAGCAGCATCGACTTCGATTGGGAGGCTGGTGACAATGGGGTCGGTGTTGTGGGTTACGTAGACACTCATATTGACGATTGGTGACCTCTTGAGCTCTTCAAGTTCGTCTTCGTACCAAGTCAAATGTCCTTGATATCTGTTAGTAATGAGACGTTTTAGCGTTTTGTGAAAGCTCACTTCTGTCCTTAATCACCCATACTGCTTCCACCCCAGTGACTGAACACCGGCCAACATTTCTTGCAATATCCATAGCAATCGCGAACAAAAACGCACCTCCACTACCACCAGCAAAGAGAACAACGTTGTTCATCCTTTTAAAATCCGGGACCGATCCATAAGGCCCGTCAAGGGAGGCTTTCAGAACGGTATTCGGATTATTGATTGCGTATGTATGCAGGTCAAAAGTGAACCCTTTCTGCGCGCGAACCACAAATTCAACATTCGAAGCTGCAGATATAGTAAAAGGATGTGATTGGAACTTTCGAATTGCTGGAATCCGAACGAATGCATGTGAGCCGGGTGCGAAGTTCATTGGTCTCTTAAACACGAGCTTGGTGGCGAGTCCTGGAAGAGGGATAATAGTTACTGAATTGCCATAACTGTAGTAGAGCCCTCGACATGTGCGCAGTAGTCGGTCACAACACCAGATGGTGCCGATACCGATCATTGCTTTCCCGAATTTGTGTGGCTTGTGAAGTCCTAAAAAGGTTACTGCAATGATAAACATGCAGACATGCATCATATAAAAAAACTCGTAATAGCGTCTCCTGAGAAAATTAAGAGACGTAATGATTATGACATTGAATGCACTGTATGCTATATATCCGTATATTTGCGGCCGCTCTCGTATTATCGACGTATCACCCGTCATTGAGATTGTAATTGAAAATGTCCTTATGAAAATTAGTAGCTAGCCCACATTTTTCCACTACATAGCTTACATGACATGTATGCTGGACCAGAACCAGATTGTCCGTCCGACCCAACGGTGGAGGGTGTTTAATCTTTCATGAGAGTAGCCGGTGAGAAATGATAAGGGTGTATTTTTCATAGCAAGCAAAAATGCTAGGGAAGCATTGCAAATTGCCATCCTGATTCGTGTAAGCAACAACCCAGGGCTTGAAGGCTGAGTAGAAGCATACCATCCAGCCCTCTTGGCGAAGAAAGAGTATCGAACCATCCCTTCAAACTTCATATCCCAGAACTGAAAGACAGCATTGAGGCCGAAATATATGAGTATTGTAATAAGGTGGCCACCGCTTGTGAATTTGGGAAACTTCCGGAGAAACACTTTTCGGTAGGCCCTAGGAATAATTTCAGTTAGATTGCAAATCTGGGAATGTCAGTCAGGGCAATACACACCGAAAAGGTGCAGCTATAGCTTTTCCAAGTGTACCGCGATTGCCATGATAAAGGTGTAAATACATCCGCCCAAAGTGTAGCAAGACAAACACGCCTATCAAACCTGTGAAGGTATATGCCAATAATGTGGCGGTATGTTTGTTTGCCGCAAGAGCCCTAACTGCAGCCCGAGGATCGTATGCTATGGCCATGACTGCACCGTTAACGAAGAGAATGATAGATGGAGCCAAGGGCAGTTTATAGCTGAAGCAGTTGGGGGGGGTGCCGTGTTTCTGTCATTCCCAATCCTAACAGAATTTGTAGACAGAAAACCACCAGTATCGATTAACCAGATAAAGAAGACTGACCGAAGAATATTGTTCACGCTGGTGCTTTATCTCGTACCTAGACTGCGAAAATAAATTTTGCGGCCGACAGCGAGCTTGCAAGCTAGGCTAGAAATCTGGGCACGAAAGAACTGGTGCTTGACCCAGGGACCAGTATTTTTTGGCCACCGGGATCAAGAAGGTGGAACCGAATGATCAATCAAGTGTTTTGTTGTCTTGTGGGCCAAATTCGCAAGCGTATTGGCAACCTAATTTGCGAGTCACAATGGGACCTGCCACGATTTGCACGGACGTACTGCATTCGCCAGAACAAGCTGAGCCATTTCATGATCCCGGAAATTATCAGGATACTGACTTCAAGATTAGGACCAAACCAAAGAATGCTGTCAAGGAACAGCTACACGAAATACCGGGAAGATGCGTGATGCCGTTGATGCTAATTGCCAAAACAGAAACCGTTTATCTTATCTCTCGCTATATCACTCAACGCAAGGGGCAGCCGTTGCTGAATCCGGGGTGGTAGCGGGACGAAATGCAGCTGCAAATGGCATCCTTGCAGATCAACGTGGCTACCTAGTGCGTACATTCTCGCAGAATTGCATCAGATTTCCGGCTGTGGCTTGCATCAGCGCCAACGGAGATGGAGAATAGAGGCCTTTCTCTCATTTGTTTTCATCGCTTTCCATGGGCCCAATAGATCCGTGGCGATACTTAGATGGTGGTAGATTTCTTAGATGGTGGTAGATTTCTTAGATGGTGGTAGATTTGTTGTCGACGACTATCAGATTGAGAGCCGCCTCTAGTGTTTCGGAGATATTGTTGTTTCCAGCCACCCTGTAGTGACCTACGAGGCATACACGCATAGTTACGCAGACTGGCTCGAAAGGACGCAGTTACCGGTTCGTTTTTCGATTGGGGGTTTCAGGTGTTGGGTGGATATACCAGTTCAGGGATAATTCTAGGCGGTCAACCGTCCGCGGAACTTTGTGTGCAGTTTCTCGGTGGCTCAGAGAACACCACCTACCCCGCTCTACCGGCGCCGACTCCGCCGACCCCACCGTGGTTTCTCTTAAATCACCAAACGCCCAGCATCATCGTCACTTCGTGTAGTTTGGTACGTACTGCAGGTACTCCTCGCCGTATCCTCGCATCCTCGTTCTTACATCCTGACCCAGAATGCTTATTCTAACACCCTGACAACGAGATGCGGTATCTCAGACCTCTACAGCTGACCTCACCTGCTAGTTGTGTGGACGATTGGAAGAACCTCGAGGGGAGCACTGACTTGAGGGAATCGTAACCTACTTAGTAACTAACTCGGCGAATTGTCCACGAACCGGGAAATTTCCCCATAGGTCAGAGCATGTTTGGTAGAAAAAACGAAATCTCACCCCACCCGTCTGATTTGGACAACCAGAATATTTGGTACTCCCGATCCTGAAAGTATGTATGTAGATAAAACAGGAGAAAGCGCGATAGCCCCCATTTTTTACTCCATCGCGGATCACGCAATGCCCGATGAACCTGACGAACCAAATGGACCGTTTGTTGCAAAGCTGTGTTCCTAAAATGCTATAACCCGACGCCAGAATTTCGTTGATCTGATTTATGCAATGTTATCACGTCCCGAATGGTAGCTAGAAAAGCCAGTACCAGTGAAGTGCAGTGCACTCTCGGGATGATGCAGAATACGAAGTTACACTGTATAATAAGTTTAAGCCGCTGTAAAATATCAAGCTGATCGAGTCCGTGGTCAGTTCAAATATGTTGTACAGCCCTGCACACGAGAATCAGCAATCTACTCAGTTTAGTGCCATGATCACAAGTTGTGCATCCAGAAGATTCTGATCCATCAGTTCCCACGCCACAAAATCAATTTCATTTCTCGTCACCATTAAGTTGCCGTGGGTACAAGGTATATAAACTTCAACCGATACGTGCCTGTCTGTTGGCGCCTTTTGTATGTGAGGGCATATCTCACTTCCTTGTGTCTCCAAATTTGTGTTAGGAGCAATAATTCTTTAAGGTATCGCATCGCACATTGGTTGTTCACATTGGGTCCATTTCAAGCGTGAGCCATTATCACAGGATGTGACATGCTGCAAAAGATACGCATTCCCTTAGGTTCCAAAGCGTATTACAACCCTTTATGAAACCTCATCCAAGTGGAGTATCTGCGAAAGTGTAGGTCACAAGTAGCAGGGTGTATTGTCCTTATCCCTTTCAAAACCGAGCTATTACCGGTCATGTGGGCGAGAGACCTTATTCATGGCGTACATCTCGTCTTTTCTTCGGGTATATTCACCACTTGCGAATGGCTGTAGGTCCGATGAAAGCCGAGGGTTACTCGGACCCCTTGCATTACTGCTCAAGGACGAATATTGTCCATCTGTAGCCTTTATCATGGCAGAGCAGGTACTGTTGCTATCTCCGTTTGCAGCTCTCTTCGTTAAAGAAACATGTTCAAGCGATCTATCCCCATAGAAATTCCACACTTCCACACTATGTAAGAACTTGTGCTTGTAGGATAACACAAGATCATAACAAAGCGGTACCATATTCCCAAACCAAAAGTTATGAAGAGTGGAAATAGCAGCCCGTTGATACCGCGGGAACCGACACTCGATGCGGATGGTATATGGCAAATAATTAATTGGCTGCCTTCGGATGTTCCTGAGTACGTCCTGCGTCCGGTACGAGTTGCGGCCGTGTTGTCGGTCACGGATGCAGAAGCGTCGACCCGTTGTATTCGTATTTAAGTACAGATGAACGCGCTCTGCGACCTAACGTCGTTTAGTTGGAGGCAAATTTCTTAAGACCTGGCTGGCAAAAAGAATATGGTAATCCGAAGAGCTTGAATATAATAATAACCGAAGTGGCAGAAGATCTTATAGATAAAACCATTTTAAAAGATTCCAAAGCTTGTCGTTCTAGGCCATCAGTACTATGTTGATTTGACAGTTAACCGTTGGTTCCATTCTATGGGGAAAGTTTGCTTTCACTATAAAGTCTAATCTACGCCTATAAATCCCCGAGTGCCGTTCATTCAGTTGGGAAACTAGTGCTAGTTTCGGGTTATCGGTGATTCGGACGCGGCTGCAATGCAAGGAATTAGGACTTGGCCGGAACAATGTATCTTGAGAGTAAACAGAATTGTATTTAAAGGATTAATGGCGAAGAGAGCGTTGAGCTGGAGTTGCAGTGAGTTATTGGGGGTCGTTTGTCTTGTACCGTCTTGTTGCCCGGAGTTATGCCCTCTCCGAAAACCATAGCAAGTGCTTCGGAACACTCAGTGTCCCACAATAACCACCTATATGCTTCCTAAACGATGGCCCACATATATATAAACCTCACTGGAAGAAGACATAGTTGTTCCGAGCTTAATTGGACAACTTAGTCCTAAGTTAACTTGATCGAGTGAGATCTGACACTTGAAAATACATCTGTGTATTGCCCCGTACGGAATCCTACGTCACCATATGTACTGTCACACAAAGAAGGAAGCGGCCGCTTACAAGGCTCCTGGACGGATTCCAGACGGGTCCTCTCGAGCCTGCTTCGCTGCTTTGACGTCTCTGGTCGAAGGTAGAAACTATGATATAGCTTCGTGTTATGGAAGGTCATCCGCCCCCACTTACCACTAGCTGCAATATGGAGGAAGTCGTGTGTGGATGTATATATAAGATAGCCGGGTGCCCGATTGACCACCTTCAGCTCACTATCGGTGCCTGCATCCGAGCAACATCAGATGACCTTCGTCTCCATTCTAACATTCGCCTTGTCACAGCCTTACTTGCAGTCCAATCTCACAGAGAGTGAATCGTGAAGGCTGAGGAGACACCCTTACATCCCGTCCCCTGAAACGCAGCTACAATTCCAATTGCCACTCGAATCTCAGCATCCGCCTCAGGGGAAAGTTTGGCGAAGAGCTCAGTAATGAGCACCGAAGTTTTCTTTCCATGGCCGACACCAAACTTCATGTGATCACACGGCTCTACTTTATGGGGCCTTGGTGGTTTCGCGCATTATGTTGTCGGTATTTTTGGGTCAGTGTCAGTTTTACAAGCCTTTTTCGCAGTCCAAAAGGCTGATAATAGGCTGATAAAAGGCTGATAAAAGAACAAGACCGGTAACAGCTTTCCCAATACCAGCAAGCTCCTATGATGCGCCGGTACTCTAAATCGTATTAGGCTGCTTGTTGCCGGTATTATGCAAAACCGCTGCAGGACACCAGAACTCGATGCTCAGCAGGGACTGCTTCTTAGAAGTAATTGAAGCTGCCGACAAACACGGGATCGACAAAGGCCAAGCCACGAGGCAGCCTCGCACTGTGCCCGCCTCCCATGATACCCGCCTCCCACGATACCCGTAACTGCATCTATAGACTACATCAGTTTTGACTTGAAGAAATCTTATAGAGTATACTAAGTAAGGTTTTGGGTGTTATCAACTTCTCCACTTCGATCAGGCTAAACGGGATGACGTATGACGATGCGGCGGTACCATGTTTATCCGCCTGCGCTAGGTATCGTCACCTCGCCTTTAGTGGTCGAAGGAGTCCAACAAAGCACCACCAAGCTTACAAGAGCAAAGCGGCGAGGCAAGTAGCAGGTACGTTCCATCTAAACGCTTACACTTTCTCTTTGCTGAGAGAACGGCATTGGCAGAGCAGACGCCTTAACCCTAACCGGCATGGCCTTCCGCGGGTTTGTACTAGGTCTGCATCATGCCGCCGGGACAAGGTGTAGGGCGATCCCGAGTATCATCACCAATTCAAGCTCGCATTCAATTCCGAAGCTTCTTCTTCAACACATCTCCCGCACATCCCGCCCTCTCACAGCATTTGCTCCTCTCATTCAGATCAAAGCTATGTCTACCATTGAGAAATACGTTCCCAAAGACGGCGACGCTGTTCTCCCTCTCTTTTCACTGAAGGGAAAAACCGCCATTGTCACCGGTGCAGGAGCCGGGATCGGTTTGGCGGTGGCAGACTGTCTCGCAGAAGCTGGTGCAAACGTTGCGTTCTTTTACAACTCAAACCCAAAGGCTATTGAGCGTGCAGAGGATACCGCACAGAAGTATGGTGTTCAATGTCAGTGGTTTATTCCCCACTACCTTCTTGGAAACTCCATGAAAGTTCGGAGGTGGAGACTAATACAAATTATCTATAGGCAAGGCATACAAGCTCGACATTACCTCTCAGGAAGCTGTCGAATCTACCGTCGACCAGGTGGTTTCAGACTTCAACGGCCGTCTCGATGTGTTTGTTGCCAACGCCGGCATTCCATGGACCAAGGGCCCGATTCTTGACGCAAAAGACGTTTGTCCATCCGCTTCCTCTCTCCCACCTTATACACTGTTCTCCAGCTCAAATAGCTCTAGCACAAACACTACCACAGCGTCGTCTCCACCGACCTCGATAGCGTCTACTTTTCCGCATTCGCAGCCGGAAAGTATTTCAGAGCACAAGGCAGCGGATCATTCATTGCCACTGCCTCGATGAGCGGTCAGCCCCATTCCCTCTACCCCACAGCACTCACCCCTACTGACGTACCCAGGCCACATCGTCAACATCCCTCAAGTTCAAAGTGCCTACAACGCCGCCAAAGCAGGCGTAATCCACTTCTGCAAGTCCCTTGCGGTCGAATGGGCTGGATTTGCAAGAGTCAACACCGTCTCTCCCGGCTACATCGCTACAGAAATCTCGGACTTTGCGCCACAGGAGACGAAGAATATTTGGCATGAAAAGACGCCAATGGGGAGAGAGGGACTTGCAAATGAACTCAAGGGCGCTTACTTGTACTTTGCGAGTGATGCGAGCACTTTTACTACTGGAAGTGACTTAATTGTTGATGGGTATGTTTTCTAGTCTCTTGATGCTGATATTGTGCTGACTATGGGGCAGTGGTTATTGTGCTCCTTAGGTGCACGGTGGGTACTGCGACGATATTAATGATAGACAGGAACAACTATAGATGGGAAGATTCGAATACTAGAATAAAACGAGGCCTTTGATTGCCTACGAGTGTGAAGCACTAGGGAGAGTGATTACATATGACGCCGACCTTGAACAGTCTGCAGCACGGCTACCAGAGGCTGTGAACTACCTGGTCAGGATGTATTCCGATTATTCTACATCCTTCGTAGCATTTGCTACCAAGACCACCCGAAGCAAACACTCTCCAGTAGCCGAAGACGATGAATAGGAATGAGAAAATAAGTATAGAAGATAAGATTGTCGGACCAAGGAGAGAAGAAAGAGAAGAGAAGAACGACCACCCAAGTTGGGGAGTACAATAACTCCTGACAATAATTTGCAGTCGAGGCCTGTCGACACGTAACTCCAATCCCCTTATCCCCGCCCAACCATAAGCCAAAACGTAACCAAGCCAAAGCCATAGTCCTCTATCGCTATTAACCAAAAAATAAGAAAAAAACCGAAAGATGAAGGAAATTACACAACTTACTATATTATACGCCCAACCCGCTTACCAAGAACGCAAGACGAAAGACAAAAGAGAACCCAAAAAGATGTTAAACCATTCTCACCCTATCCAGTCCTCCTATCCGAAATAAAGAGAATAGAGAGATAATAAAAAAACGGTATATAGTAAGCGTTGGTGTAATACCCTTCGGGTGGGGTTAGCCAGCCTTTGCTATCCCATCGGTATTCGTCTCCTCCACCTCCATCTTCTCCACATCCATGTTCTGATTGCCGGCGGCGGCGTTATCAACCCAACTAACCCTCTTTCGCTCCATTTCCGCCCTCTTCTCTTCATCAATCTTCTTCTTCTCCCCCTCCCCCTCATCTTTCCCCTTCCCAAACCTCTCGCACCATTCATCGGCGCTGACCAAAGTGCCCTCGACAACATCTGCCACACCACGCATCATATCCAGTCCTTCCCTTGCCATAACCAGTACCCGCACTGCCTTCCCCTTCGTCTTCCTCCCGCCGTCGTCTCCGTTTTCGGGAATGATAACGCCGCGCTCAACATCACTCGTCGACGCCTGCCATCGCATCGGAAACGACAATAGTTGGCGTTTAACGATGTTGCGGGCCTGTTCCGGGAGCGCACCGCCGGCATAGCGGGATATGGTGTCAACGACCTGCTTGAGTGTTTTCAACGCCTCGTCTTTCAGACAGTCGACGGTTTCTGCCAGTCGCTGTCGACGCTGTTCGTAGCTTTCGGGCAGGTACCCCGCAATTCCCGACGAGGACTCGCCGGACTTCTGTTGGAGGTATCGGTCGAGTTCGTCGACCACGCTTGAGAGTGTTTCGATGACTTTTACCAGGTTTGCGTTGGCGGAGAAGAGGATTCGGAGGCAGTACTTTAAGCTCCGACGAGACTCGTCGGAGAGCGCGGTGGCGAGGCCGGTAGAGGAGTAGTAGAGTCTCGTCTGCCATCCCTGTTCGCACTTGCGCTCTGCGATTTCTCGCGTGGGCGGGGGAAGCGGGGGTGTGGGTGCTTCGTTCTCTGCCTTGCGGCGCTTGTTTTCGAGGCCGCGGCGGATGTAGCCTTCCAGGCCTGTGCGGCGGACGACGGGAGCGGTGATGGACTCGGCGGACTCAGCGACGTAGCGGAAGGGGCGGATGTAGTTCTTTGAGGCGGTGTACGTGGAGGAGGAGATTGAGAGTGCGGTGGAAAGGAGGGGGTGGACGGAGGACGCCGAGTTATGGATAAGGTTTAGGAGTGGCTCGGGTTGCGTGGTATTAGGAGGGGAGTTAGGGGCGGTGAGAGGGTGGGCAAAATCTAGTGATGTCAGTTTGAATGAAGATGCAAAAACTCTAATGTGTCCCACGACATACCGGCCTTCAACCCCCCCAGCGCTTCAACTGCATCCCGCACATCGGGATCCTCCATACTCAATCCTGTCGTAGAAACCACACTTGTCCCGCGGCTGCTCCGGTCGTCATCGCGGTCCGTGATATCGCTCCCCTTCCGCTTCATCCCCCGCTCCTCATGTCCATTCTCTGTTCCTGGCGAGGAAATCAAACTCTGAATCGACAACCCGTTCGTGTGCCGCGTCTTTCGCTGTTCCCACCCAAACCGTGACCCGCTCTCCCTGGGCTCCAGCGAAGGCAGCGTAACCCCATTCCCCACCGGCGCCACCAGCCCGCCGTCCCCAGCTAATGTGGAAGCAGGCGGCAGCGAAATCCTAGACTCTCCAGACGGCCGTGCATTATGGTAATTGAGGATTGCGAGTTCGCTGCGACGCTGCTGCTGTGGCTGCAACAGCGGCAGCGGCGAGGGGAACATGTCCCTAGCCGAGAGAGTGGAAGCGATCGAGGCTGGAGACGCGATCGGTGAGCCGGATTTGAACCTGGTTTTTGTGGCCATCGTTTTGGTTTGCGGCGCGCGTGAGTATTTTTTTTTTCTCTCGTAGACGGGATAAGGGGGATATGGAGGTTTAGCTTCGAGATAGCGTAGTTGGGGCGCTAGATGATGGATTGTGTGAGTGGAAAGGGGAGGCGATGGGAGAGTGATGGGTAGTGGTGGTGGTGGTGGTGGTGGTGGTGGTGGGCGGAGTCTGTGGGAGTTGGTTCTTCACGAGCAAACCGGCCAGAGTTTTTTGGGGAACTACAACATCACGGACGTCCGTTATGGTACGTTACGTACCACGCCGCCGTCACCGATGCCGGCGCTCTCCTGTTCCTCCCCTTCTGGGGTTTCTACGAGATGTCTGATAAGTGTTTGATTGCCCTGATTGATTGATTGACTGGCTGTTCCGTGGAAAGTGGGCGACATCGGGGCGTGCATGGGCAAGGCAGGGTGGTTGTTCGTTATTGCACATGCAATCTCAGGCGGATCGATGGGAAAACAGGAACATGTGATAGCCCACTCCACTGGCCACGGAATTCCCTCACCATTCACGGATTCCTATCTGCGACGAGATACGGGAGTAATTGCTGTTACTGTTGCTTGCCTCGTGAGCTTGCTTCTTTGTTTTCAGCGAGGTCGACAGCCTTACTCTGCGAACAGTATTCCTTTTGTTCTCAGAATAAAATTTTCCTGTTCAGCTTGCGCGCGCCTTCACATGCTATTGCGTTGTCGGGAAAATCAGGCTTTGGGGCTGACTTATTCTTAGATTGTAGTATATCCCCCACGTGGGAACAACACCTACAGCTGTGAAAGGTGCAGTTACAGCTTACCACCACGCCGGACACGTTGTGTTTCCAACCGTACTGAGGGAGAGCCCGACGTCGGAAGACGTCGAGGGCAGCCGCGGTAGGTCGCATGTAAATAATTTGGATACAGTACATGACGACGAGAAAGCGTCGCGTAGGAATCGAGGGCGCCGCGTGCCACGTGCTTCCGCTGTTTGCCGTTCTATCCGGCCGAGCGAGTAGCTCCCGGCCGAACTGTGGAGAGATGGAATGCAAAAAAAAACTGAAATTTGGTAATGGGGAGAGAATGAGCAAACATCGCCGATGAAGAGTCACTGGTGTTTTCTGGTCGTTTGCACTTTGTATCGGGTGGGGAAGGGCTGGCTAAACCTAGCCTAGAGCAGGCTACTGCGCGTCACCCGGAATGACTCGATGAGTGTGTGACTTGAGCCGTGGCATCGATATCCTGTATCTGGGAGAATATAGATTTCGATATGGTATTCGGCGTTTCGGTGGTGCGGGAGTGCACTTTTCTTCATCCATCGGCGGTGACATGCATTGCTGCTGTGGGATGAGGTATATTGTCGGTATCTCACTGTGGGGGCATACGAGAGCGGAGGGTGTTGTGTGACGTTGAGTGAGGAACGTCCGTATGTGTCAACTGCAAGAACTAAGGCTGGGATACCGAAAGTTAGGTCCGGGTTGCCGAGAACACCAAGGCCGAGAACTGACAATATCCCCAGACTTCTGAGATCTCTCGCTACATGGCTGGTCTCGGTGGCATTAGCGGAGGCAATGAAATAGTGAGAAGAGAGATGGCCAAAGTTGAATGAGAACTCATCCCATGGTCCGGTGGAAGTTGGCGAATTTTACCTTTCTGAAACTGAACGTTCCGGTTTGTTCCAGCCTTGTTGTTGCTGCGAGGGGAATGCTATTCTACCTGGCCATCTGATGTGGATAACGTCTGCGCGGAATCCAGACGGAGACAGCACGAAGACATAAGGACCTCGAAAAGCTAGGTTGGATCCAAGATCTCGCATCAACGATGGTCAAATGCACGAGAAAACCCAGGGCCTCAAAACGCCGTTAAGCAGTTGCTACATCCCATATCCTCGCCGCACCATTCCACCGCATACACCGCAACCCAAATTCGCTGAGCGGTAGAACACGGCCAAATCTTCCGATCGAGATCCCTATGCGAAGATAAATTACACATCGCTTAATCTTCAACTCTTTTCGAAACAACCGCATTCTTTCCGTCGGGTTCGTTACACGTGCAGTATCCGTCCGAGCAAACGAACGGCTTAGGAATGAGACATGCTGAAGCATCACGCGGCTTCCATGTGTGTGTTTCTCGAGCCGAGGTACTAGTCTCAACTAGGTCTCCTGAAAACCACAATGTTTTTTCATGGGACGTCACCCGGATCATTGGTCCATGCGGTTATTTACTCTAATACCTTATTCGGAAGCCTGTCGAGTCACCACCCACTTAAGTGCTGATCATTCAGTGCTATTTCATCTACCAGGCTGCTGAAAGCCATCCCATGCCCGCCTCTTGCCACCGCTATGCTATTCCGGCAGAATCGAATATGAGGTGTAGCAGTTCATCACTCGTCCAATCTATCATCCAGCGATCGTCATTAAACCCTTTATTCTCATCGTCATTCTGCTTGCCACTTTTAGGGTTGCTTGCTAGTTATAAGCAATCAAATGAGCCGGAATCAAACCGTGGATCGGTGGGTAAAGGCAGCACTACGGGGGTTGATATGCGGGCTCGGTATATAAAACGGCAGTAGTGGGAATTTTTGATTATATTCAAGGTAGTTGCAATGAAGGAAGCGGCACAGCTGCTGTGAGCAGGGTTAAATTTATTTATTCTCGTGGGAGTTTGACTCAGACTGATTATGCAGATACTATAATTTTTTTAGTGCAGCAAACCCCATGTTGGCCCAGTTTTTTTATTCATGTCTCGTGAGGGTCAGCCATTACCCAATCGTCTGAACAAAACAGTACACCAAAAATACAAAGACGAGATGACTGGAATTCTACTCCACGCATAGCAAGTTAGAGATATGTCGATGAAGAAAAGGCCCCAATAAGCCCTGCATAAAACGCCAAATTACCAACGATCCAATTACGACTTTCCGCTACTCGACGTCTCTTACAACTTCCGGCTTGAAACCCTCCACATGATAAACGCTGAAACTGCAAATAATAATCTGAATTGCCCACCATTAACAACCAGCCAAAAGTATTGAACATGGACACTTACATCTCTATAATTGCCAAAGCCGCCGCGGTGTGCCACGCAGTACTTGGTACCTTTTCCCCCTCGAACCTGAACCTGTTCGGGTCGCTCGACACGGGCTTCACCAGTAGCGATAACGCGATGACGAACATGACGAAATTCAAGACGTCTAGTACGATCCCTTTCCACCATTTTTCGACGACGTGGTTCTTGATTTGTACGTAAGTGAGAACACCGACAGAGATCACGCATGTAACGCCCTAAGGGGTTCGTTAGTTTGTTGATGTTGAGGAGAGAGGAGGGTAAGTACTGTGATCATGCACCAGATCGTTGGCCCCAAGAGACCAACCCACCACTTGGGGTTTGCGTTGGCGTGGGCAACGCATGCCATGAAGGGGATGGCAAACATGCCTTGGAGGACACGGCCAACGAGAAGTATGAATGGGTAGGACGACATTGTTATTGTGATTAGGTGTTATTTCTCTAATGGTGTTGATGAAGAGTGGCGTCTGGTGAGTCTTTCTGTCACTGGAGTAGGTTGGAGGACTTGATGGGAAGCTTCTGTAGGAACAGTTGGGGGATAGGGTGTAGTTATACTTCGCCTAGACCCAGTTTCTAGCTCATAGAGCTCGAACATACATAAGGCAGTATTGAACATCTATGCCCCGATGGGATGGCTGACTTGCTCCGATTTGCAGGATTTTGATGCGCATATTGCTTTATGCTCACCGGATAAACTGTGTCATCAACGCAAGGTGGAGGCGCAACGTCCACATAGAGCCAGACAAGCGCAGGACTATACTCTCGGATTATTGATCGTACCAGTTTACTTGTACAGAGGCCGCTTGTCCTCGGTACTTGGGTTTGGAGTATAAACGGCATAAGCGACCTCTATGTATAGGCGACATAAGCCACCTGAAGGCACCTTTGCTGTAGAGCGGTACTTCAGAGGTGTACTAGTGCATACACTAATCCCAGTACTGTGTACCATCGAGAGGTTCGTATCACGGTGGTCTCGTCTAAGTGGCTGGAAACAAGATTATTATTACATGGGTGTCCCCGATATGAGTTGACCGCGGGTGCTGCACAAAGCCATGTTGAATTTCCGCCAGCCAGTTCAAAAGGCATCTGTATATATCCAAGGTTCTTCGTCCAAAGTAGGTGCTGAGACAAGACTACACAGCCAGTGGTTTATGCCATGAAAATAATGCCAAATTTACCCAAAGGAGCAGTGTAATATATACCACACAGCTACGTCGTGCAGAACCCGCTAAAGCTTAAGCTAAGCGCCGCCCCAACGCCACATGATACCTACCGAGGTAGGTAGACATCGGCGTGGTATGATAGGTATATCTCGGGGGGTCTTTCGTGCAAGCCGTTGACTGATTTTATTATCTGCCTATGCTACTCATGAAGTTGAGGGAACGAACGGGAAATCATTGACATTGGACCCTTATAATTAAGCTTTCAACGGTGCGGGTATGGCGGCTGGCATACTCCCTCGGCTAGCTAGGAATCTAATTGGCTCCTAAGCTTCAACAATCACCGCCTTGCGCCCGGACTAATGTTTCGTTCTTTCGAGGAGCAAGCCTGCGAGCAACGAGAAAATCTGGGAATGGGTGCATCTCAATAGTGTAATCCAAGAACTCTACCGTACATTGGTGCACTGTTTAACTTTAAACATTGATATACAGTGTTTAACATCAAACAAAAAGTTAAACAGAAGTTAAACCAAAGTTAAACCAAAGTTAAACACAAGTTCAATCTTGCACCTAGGAGCCGGTAGTCGGGATTCGGGGTTTGGAACTCGCGATCGAGTGAGATCAGCATAACGTGACGGTCTAGCTAGGTTATGCACAGGAGCCGACTGGGTGCGTTTTTGATTCAGACTCCACAGAAACATGGCCGGACTGACTCGACACCGCATCTCCTCGGGCTTTACGAGTTGTCGAATACAGCACGACGATATCGATAGCAGGGATTATTTTAAACTCGAGGCTGTATCGCGGGGTAACTAAAGTAGGGCGGGGTTGTTGCTTGAGTCACTGTCAAGAGTGCGGAGAGGAGTCACCACCACCACGCACCACACACTCAAACGGTAAGTACCATCTTGAAGTATTTAAGTAGGTACTACCACAGTTGGAAGGCATTTGTCAATTAGACGAACTGAAGCAAAATAAGTTTAACCATAGTACAAGTGACTCACTTATCTGTTGACCAGGACGTTGGGTAGCATTCATAACGGCATCAATTCCGCCTCGATCACTTCGAATTCTTGATATCAAGTGTTATACACTTCTCCTCTCGATCAACCCTCCACCGCCGTTTTCGGGTGGCCTCTTTTGAACAGATGCGCTCACTTTATGCACTTTAAAGTTTCGTTATTTCCTTTGCTTCGTATAAGTATTCATGCTGTAATACGTGAGTGGTTTCATCCAACAGCCGAAGAGTGTTTGCTAACCGAATTACGCAGTGGGGAAGATTGTACTATGCTTGACAGAACCGTATTTGGTCCAACCGGCGTCGGTTTTGCAATTGTTGGTGTGAGCACAGCTGAGTGCTCGCACCACGCGCCAGAGTCAAGCAAATCAGAATGATATCTCCTCAACCGGGCTTTTCATTCGTTTTACCTGCATCTTTGCATCAGAGCCGATAGGCAATGCTCCATAGACCGGGGAGCGCGGGAATCGGGCCGTTCCTTGAAGAGGAAGATGGAGCGCTCGTTGAAGCTAGCCATACGGATATCCTGGCGAGTAATTATCAATTTCCGGATGCGAGCGGCGGGTTCTTACAGCGGGATGAGGCAAGCCGACACCCCCTCTTTGTGAGACGAAAAAAACCGGCATTGTTGCTGTGGGAGTCCGGGCTTGGCCGTTCATTTCAGAGTAACTTTACGCGTATGGAGGTGGTAGAAAACGACGCGACTCCCTCTTCGAACTTAAAGATCGCGTCTATTCCCACAGTGCTCTGCAACCCCGCCCGCGTTTGGTTTTCACTCGAGTTCACCGATATACCCTCGAAGCGTGTCTGCTTTTGTTGTGATAATCGGGCGTTATTTGTCATCTATTATCCCTTCAAGCGTACTATTGGTTCGTTCCTTTTAACCCTCTGCTCGGTATGAGTTCAAGTACTTATACTCAAAATGCTGAACAGCGCCAGCTGGCTAGTTATCGATTGAGGAGTATAGACAGATTGAGCGGTAGCACAGCATCCGCACCTACAAACTGCAAGTCATCATGGCATCACGAACAACTGGATCACCATCGCCCCGCCAATATATAGCCCCTAGACGGCGTTCAACACGGCGAGAGAGGCAAGAGAGCATCGAATACCCCATAATCCCGGATCCACCATCGCATTCCGCATACGAAGAAGAGTACGTCGTGCGACACCGGAGTTTGGGGCCTGTAGGGTCTCTATTGTCTGAGGCCGGAAGATTTGACGACCCAGAGCACGAGAATGTTGCGACCGTTGACCAGCTCAGGTCATTTTCGCGGTCCGAACACGCACTACTTCCCACTGGGATGCAGCCACCGAACCGGCGTACAGCCCAGAAGCATTTCGAAGAGTCGGACGATAGTGAAGATCGATCCTTTGTATCTGCGGACGAATTCTTTTCTGCAGAGGAAGACACTCCACCAATATCCCGCAGGCCGGAGAATCGTCCCAGCGGCTCGACACGATCTCCTGCTCCACCATCAAGGCAAGATATCAACTGTTCGTTATATCCAACCGGCCCTCGGAATGGCCGTGGTGGCCGCAGTGGTGGTGGCCATCGTGGTTCCCCTCGTGCGGCGGCTAGGGCATCAAGAGCAAGACCTCCGCTAGAGCGCACCATTCATAATTGTTCGATCGATCGACAGGATCGACCGATTCCTTACGTTCCTCTAGAGCATCAGTCAGCCCCCTCCCGTCCCCACCATCGTGCACCGCCCCCACTCGCTCAAACTGGCTCTCCGGTTGGGCAACAGACAACTCGGAAACCCGAGCCACGAACTAAGGGAAAGCATAAGGTCACCGAAAGCAGGTCTCGTGTTCGAGAAGGTTTCGCTGATGTACTCCAGGATGAACGGTGGAATCAACAAGTTGGGATTGGGGATGCAGGCTCGGCATCCGATTTTTCAACAAAATTCCAAAAGATGAAGAGAAAAGATTCCCAAACTCAACCTGCTGACGCATGCGGCGTTGAGAGATCACAGACACCGAGGATCGAAAAACCCCCACAACAGCTCAGAAACACGAGGCAATCCGGCACAGGTCGAGGGTCTAAACCGAATAGATATCACAGTACGGACACCCCCCAAGCCTCGCAGCAGAGTTCGAGGGAAAGCTCTTTCAACCAACAGTCAAGCTTTGAAGTATCACCCTCGACCGCGCCGACAAGCGCTCAATCTTCATTCAGCCGTCCTGAGCCTGGCCCCTCTCGACCAAAATGCCACAAAACTATAACTGGGAGTGGATATTACTCAGATGTCTCCACCGAACCAGATGAAGGCCCGGAAAGACTGGAAGCTATGTCTCGGCTCCCTCGTTCCGAAATATATCCGGCTGCTGCGCGACCTTCGCAGAAGGCAGCAGGCGTTGTTGTTGAAGAGAGCAATATGGAAGCTGACGAAGAAGCCTTGCTGGAGCACCTACGAGAAGAAGCTGAACGGGAGCGACTGATGAATAGTTTTGATGAGCTGCCATCGGAAGACCAGTATGATGTCAGTGACGCCCTTGCGCACGAGATGGCCAAACTTGATCTGGATAGTGTATTGGCTGAGGCCAGTCAATCGGAAACCCGGCGGCCCTTCGAAACATTTAAATATCTACTGCAGCATGAGGTTACTCGTGTTAGCCTGGCTCTTGGCCTGTCACCCGAGGAATGCGAAACTCGGGTTCCGATTATTGCTGAGAACTGTGGCCAGGCTTTCCATAATGCTCGGACAAGGAAAGAGTTGTGGGATGCAATGAAGTTATTTGCCCAACAGCTTTCAACCGGAAAGCCCATGCCTGAGCCGCTACCAGATGATGTTTGGTTAACGCTAAATGGATCCACTTCTTGGTCGAACGCAGTTGAGCTCACTGGTGTTGCTTCTCTTGACCGAAAAGCGAAGGGATTCAATCTGAATATCCGTTTGAACCCACCGTCAATCAAAGGCAAAGGGCACAAGTTTGCCTACCGTTTTGGTTCAGACCGGTTTCTCACCCTGAAAATATCAACGAATTCGTTCAGGGCCAAGCAAAAAGATAGAAGTGTGGAAGAGGAAATAAGGTCACAGATGGCGCGGTGGCTGATGGTCAAGGAACTGCGGTTGATTAACAGGTGTTGGCGGTGCTTCTATGTCAAAGGAGGGAATAAAAAGAAGCGCAAGGAGGCAGACCAGGAGGATACCAGTCCCGAGTCGCTGAACCCCGAAAAAACCGGAGCCTCAACGACTGAAAACTTCCTTTGGGCATATTTTTTTGCTGAGAGCGGTATTGGCCTCGGAGAGCCATCGTACCGTGTCCAAGAGCAGTTGGGATTTTTGAATGATGCTAAAACGGGACAGGATGAAATGATAAGGACGGAAATGAGCCGCGACGACCTCATCAGATGGCATATGCCAATTGATAAGCACATGGATAACACTTTTGCGAAAATTTGGTCTCGCATAAGCTTGGGTATATCTTCTCACCTGCCTTTCGTTGTATTTTAGACTGATAGATCGTAAGGACTTTCAACCTCTGTTCCAACCGTGACCTTCCACCCCAACAAAGTTGAATACGTTGATGACATGATATCACCGAATGGCACTATAATGAACGATGGATGCTCGGTTTGTTCGCCAAAGGTCATGCGAATTATTAGGGAGAAACTTGGTCTTGAGGAGACTCCAACTGCCGTTCAGGCTCGTCTTGGTGGTGCCAAAGGGTTATGGTTCGTCGATCCGGCGGCAGATCGATACTCCGAGGATGTTTCGATTACTGTCACTCCGTCCCAGCGGAAATTCGACCCTCATGATTCTGACGCTGATGAGGACACAATGGACTGGGCCCGGTTAACACTATTTGTGCTCCATTACTCAAAAGAGCCATCGCCGACCTCGTTGAATCTACAGTTTATCCCAATCCTAGCTAGGCAAAAGGTTCCGTTCGAAATATTCAGAGAACTCCTTGAGCAACATCTTGAGGAGGATCTGGCACAGCTACTGAGCGTGGCTCGCGATAGGATCAGTCTCCGTTTGTGGCTCAGCAACCATGGAGTAATGTCGGACCGGCAAATCTATGGGGATATACCGCAACAAAGCAGCGGAACTCCACAGAGCAACGAAGAGCAGATTAGTATGCTGCTTGATGCTCGATTTGAACCATTGAAATGTGGCTTTTTGATGGAAAAACTAAATATGATTGTCATGCAACAGTGCAATGATATTCTGGATGGGCTGCGTATCCGTGTGCCGTCATCGACCATCGTGTTCTGCATCGCTGATCCGACAGGTACTTTAGAGGAAGGAGAAATATCTCTGCAGTTCTCTAAGGGGTTTCTCGATACAACAACTCAGACTCGTCTAGATTGTATCGAGGGTGACGTGCTAGTTGCCCGTAATCCTGCACATCTACCTACGGATATTCGGAGAGTACGTTTACCGGGCCTGGTTATCAGCCTTTGATATGAACCAGCCCGTCCCTTGTTTGATATCCCCTTCCATGATCCATATTCTTACAAAGTGTGGCAGGTTCATGCAGTGTGTCCACGTAATTCTGGACTGAGGAGGCTGAAGGACGTTGTTGTGTTCTCTACGAAAGGCAATGTTCCTTTGGCGGATATGCTCTCAGGTGGCGACTATGACGGGGATAAGATATGGGTTTGTTGGGACCATCGTTTAGTGGAGCCGTTCGACAATAATCCTTCGTTTACAGCATTTAAGAATTGGAAGAAAGATAAATATGTGGAACATACCAACCCGGAGAACCGCCTGCTCAAGGATCTCGGCCAGGATCCAAACTCCACCACCTTCTTCCGGGAGTTCTTTACTCGTGGATTCACGTCATCTCTTACGCATGATTATCTGGGCATGTGTACCGATATTCTCACAAGGTACATCTATAACAGTCATCCTAGGGTCAAGGGCGTTGACAAGACGATCATTTATCTTGCCAATCTTTGCGCCGTACTTGTCGATGCACCCAAACAAGGGCTACAACTTACTTCCGAATCCCTTGCCGGGCTCAAGAGATTGGGTAAAGAGTTGGATCGCAAGCCTGCCTACAAATGCCCCAAGGACCGACAGAACTATCCTACAGGTAACCCAGAAGAATGGTATATCCTTGATCGCCTTGTGTTGAACGTTGGTATAAACAAAGTCGCGGAGAAGCAGGGAGAGTTCGCGGTTCTCATGGACAGGGAAGGGACATGGACGGATCTGCATCTCACCAGGCGGTTTCACGCCTTCGACCATCTGGCGGATGGCGATGCCTCCCTGCGCCAGGTGCGAACGCAACTGCACGAGGATCTAGGAGAACTTCAGAAACTTTGGAGCCGCCGTATCCAACCGTTGCGGCAACTCAGGGATTCAGAAACCTATAGCTTCCGGGCGGAAATAGAGCACATTCATACGGTGTTTCTCGACATCAAACCTCCGCAGAAGACTCTATATAATCCGCTAATCAGATCTTGGTATGACAATGCGGACCGGCCTAATTCGGAATGGCGCCTACTAAAAGCGTCTACGTTGTTTTATATGAATAAACACAAGAAAAAGCTGCCATGGTGGGTTACAATGCCCGAACTCTGCCATATGAAGGCAGAAGAAACCGCGGTTGAGTTGCGGCGTCCAGCTCCGAGATCAGTGGCTGATGACATGGTCAGTGCTATTTCCACGCAATGAATGTATTCACTTCGTGTACTGATAAGATGGGGGTAGTACTTGGTTTTAAAGCCGATTACGAAGAAGGTGAATGATATCAATAACAACGATGTCGAAGAATGATCGAACTAGATGGAACTACGGACGATATAGAGAGCATTTGTTTTCAATTGGGGAGTGCATCGGGCGGTATAATATTGGTTTGAGTCTGTAGGATGTCTTTATCTGCATCTGTGGTCGGGAGCTTACATATGAGGGTTCAGAGGCGTGTGCGTTGCTTATGTATACCGGCAAGGGTTGTGTTTTTTTTATTCTTGTTTTATGGAGTTTGAGCGGATTATATATTTCTGGGGGATCTAGGGATGTGTTTGTTTATCTTGTTGCGGGAATTTTGGTTTGGCGTTGAATATTCTTTTGCCGTGGGTATTGATACGGGGATCTACATAGTATACCTTTTGTGTTTGCTAAGTTGTACAACATGTTGAGCCCATTTAGAGATGGCGACTCACGATTGATGCCATGAGCGTATACAAGTTGGTTATCATATATCACCCATCATTTTACCAATCATCCCCATTTCCCCCATCCTGCATGCGTGCATCTCGGAAAACACCCACAATAGTTACAGACTCCCAAGTGCTAGTAAGCACCCCCATTCCTTATAACGCCGTTACAAAAGATTAAACGCAATACCCATACCACATCATGCCATTACGTCCGTCTCCACACCTTCACTGGGAAAAATGACCATGCGCGACGCACAGCTCATAGAGAAGCTGTTTTTTGGACCGTATTCTATAGCATATTTGACGCGTGGCACTATGAAATCCTATGGACCTACGCGTTGACTAGATAACTATGATACATAGGCAAATATTTATACTCGATATTATATATGATGCTGCAGCGTACAGCACACTTAACTCCACGCTTCCAAACCCACTTCATTGCACGCTCCCAAGCACGCTCCGCTCTCAAGTACGCTCCCGATTGCACTCGATTGCACACTCCCAGCCTGCTTGGCTGTACGCTCCCAAGTACGCTCCCAAGAAGTGCTTTTGAGTGCAGGTTATCAAGCACGCTTAGATACAGAGACTCGCTGAGTAGCAGACGCCAGGCGCCGGGCGGGGGTGTGGCGGGCGGGGTATGGTGGGTGGCCGCAATCATGACGTCGGTCGATTTCATAGTCTGAACCTTATCTTTAGCGCACCCACCGCGACAGGATCTCATGATGTCTCATGGTCATGGTGTTGACAATCGCAGCCTTAGATTCTGCAGCAAAGGTAGACAATTGAATCTTGGGGAGAGCAGATCTCCGACTCAGTTTTTCCAGCGGAATCTGCAGCCCGCTTCCCATTGGTTTTGGACGTATGTGTGCGCATTCGATCCAGGGCTGCTCATGCCTTCTGTCTTTGTGATGGTGATGGTGATGGTGATGGTGGCAGTGATAGTGATAGTTACGTACCAGCCAGCACTTAAACACGTAGGTTGGCTACGTCAATGTCAAAGCTTCCACACACCCAGACTTTCCCACTGGCATCAGCCCAAAGCTTCTATTACTGGCGGTTCAAAGCTTCTCACGGAAAAGCACTAATTACCCTGAAGCGCTCTCTTAAGTGCTCTCTTCAACAATCTCTCAAGCAAGCTCTCAAGCAGGCTCTCAAGCGTGCTCTCAAGCGTACTCTCAATGTGTATAGTACCAGAGAAGCCTGCCGACAGTAAAGGCTGGCATAGGTCCATCTCCATCGACCGCCAGCCGTATATAGTTCCATAGGCCCACGCGCACATGTCTATGAATCGACTATGGATGACTATAGACTGCGCGTCGCACAGGGGTCTACGGGAAGCTTGTTATGAGCTGCGCGTAGCGCAGTCTATAGTCGATTTCCACTTTTGCCGATGTCCATATAACGTCTCTTACTTCATTTCTCCCACCAATACCTACCTCCCAAACCATTTCAGGACAAAATAGCAGAACACAAAAAAGGTGATCACGCAGCCCCAAAAGATCCACTTATCTAGCATAGCCCGGCGTTCAATCATCCTAATGGTATCACTGCTTATTCCCAGGGTATTGGCGATGCTGTATAGCCGCTTCTGTGTGTTTTTGAGTATATCCCGTTGATCCAAAAGGTCGGCAAGCACCACGCGTCCTCGGTCAAGGAACTCATCAAGTTGTGTATCGGTGCGGGAGAGGAAGTTGCGTTCGCAGAAATGGTGGTCTTCTACTGAGACGGAGATGTTTGAGGCGCCGCCGGTGGTTGGGGTGGGAGCGAATGGGGACGAGCGCGCGTGCGGGGCGTTGGCGTAGGGGGTTTTCGGGGGTGGCGGAGGAGTGGCCGCGGCAGTTTAGAAAGGTCTGAGTGCGCAAGGGCGTGTTCCTGCAGTTTTTCAAAACGGATTAGCCTTTCTCCAACTTTTTCGTAGATAGAGTTCCTCTCTCCCGGCGGGGTTATCTCACAGCATCCTGTCGCTCCCCCTTCAGTTTCTCAAAGTGCTGTCGGTACTCTGCCATTTCCTTCCGGAAGTTTTTCACGCGCTGCTCGGCCTTCTCTTTCTTTGTGGGGATCAACTCCCGCCGGGCCATGGCATCGTAGTCATCGATTGTACGGGAGAGCGAGGCGATAGAAGCGGAGATTTGGCCTTGTAGTGCAGGGGAGGAGGTGACTGGACTACTGCTGAAGAGCTCAAGGTCGCGCTTGAGGGATTGCGTTTGTTTTAGAGCGGAGTTGAAGAGTGAGTTCTGGGCACTGGTGAGTTAGCAGATTCTGGTATTAAAGGGGAGCTAGCTAGCACCATTTTTGCGCGGAAGTAGTCTCCTGGATCTAGGGAGCGAAGATGGAGAGAAAAACCGCAGGAAGGTGAACGTGGAAAGCTTGTGAAGGTGACGATGGATGCGTTGGGACATAGGAATAAGAACACGTGAAAAAGACAGCAGCTATCACATATTGAGTCTAAAGGCTTGGCAGGAAATATCAGGGTTCATCCGATCATGATTTCACACCCTGAGAACCAACAGGATATTTGTCAGCTGGATGATTGAGGATCGCTCCATTCTGATAACTCTTAAAGCCCTATATTCTCGGAATCCCTTGTTTACCGAGTCTCCAGCAGCCCTAAATCATTCCATCCACTGTCTTTCTGCAACCATAAATTATGTCCACCTGTAGGTACTCAGCCCTGGTCATTCTAGTACCGAATCTACGATGAGGTCAGCGTTGTAGAATTCCCGATAGGACAGGCGACCTTACCTTCTATCCAGAATTTAAATTCTCATCCTTATATACGATTCATTTGGACTCGCGAGAGAGCGAATACACGAGCCGGAACCCACCAGTTATGATCGCAACTCAGCTATTATTGTAGTCTTGAGACAATGTACCCGCTGACACTGAGTGGATAACTCTAATTGAAGGATGTACAGACAAACCATGGACGTGGACATGAGAAGTCTCATGAGGTTGCCATCTTATAAACTTCGCCTCGAGGGTGTGAATTACTAGAGGTGGGGTGCATATACTGCTCTCAATATTGATTAGGAGGGTTTGGGTTGGAACATTGAAGGACGACTTACGATCACAACCCTGAATAAACCTTTTCGCTAGTTCTGCTGAAACTAGTCAGGCCATTTGAATCCACGTCGATGTAACCACTCAGAGGTGAAGGTGCGTCTCAGTGCGCCATGGCGCAGACTCTGAATATCTAGTAGTTATTTTGTTAGGCTGTATTGAGAAGGATAAGAATAGCAGTGAAAACGAAACTAAGCTTCATGAATTGATGCTTTCAAGAAGAGGGTTGTACTAATGTGCGATTCTCAGTGGACACAGCATAGCTCAGCTCGTATCTCTCATTGGTAGCCATCACCATGCAGGGTGTTTGCCTACGGCTGTGAGACCGTTAAATGACTGGTCTACAGGCGTTTACTCTATTTCTGTCAGCCCCGAGCTGGATTGGCGGGTGATCTACACAAACGTCCTAGTAAATTTCGGTAGAACATGAGTCGGATGAGATGTAGTAAAGTATTATACGATACTTCTGCACCTAGCTAGTGACTATATAAGATTGCAGCGTGCGTGTCGTGTCGTTACACGCTGGGTGGCGACTTTCTTGATCTTTCTGCTGGAAAATTCTGGGCTGGAACACTTAATGCGCTATTTGGTCTTTGTGAACCTGTGCGTCTGTATCTGCAGGCAATATGAAGCAATATGAAGCAACTTGAAGTTACTCCACCACTGTACGCCGGCTTTTCGTGTGGTCGGTGGTTCTGTCGAGGTGTGGGGGGGCAAGAGGGCCGTGTAGACTGTAGATATTATAGATGCGCATAGTTTGGAGGCAAGAGAAGAGGAAGAGCCTAGTGGCACAACCACACACTTGTGACACCGCGTGTGGCAGAGTGGAACCTGCAAATTGAAGTCCTAAGTCGAGTGATGCCTCGTGACAGCAAATTGCGTGCTAGGGCCAACGCTTTCTAATCCTCTCTGGTGATTTCTGCTGTCCCATCCTCGAAGCTAACATCGTCGAAGGAATCTCGACACTAATATTTACCTTTACTCACCCAAGTTCGACGGTTTGTTGCGAATCCTACTATAATTCTACCTCATTCGTCTTGCGCAACAAACTAGGCTGTTAACTAGTGCAGAAGGATCGCGGGACTATCACAGCATGTCTCAAGAACATTCCACGTCGAGTATCCCCACCACGATTCCAAGTTTTCGTTTCAACCCCGAGGCTGCGGAATTCCATTGTGGCAAAGACCTCGACAACAGCTTCTCTTCTGCTGCCGATAGTGTCACTACTGGCTATCCTCCTCAGTTTGGAAAAGTGGACGGGAACCACAAGTATTTCACTCAAGGATTTCCTCAGATCTATACCAAATTTGGAGGCCAGTACTCTAAGAGCGAAAGTTCCTCGTACACTGGACCTCACACCCAAGGTTTCTATGGCCCGTACCTTACAGTTCCTACACCATACTCCCGTAGCGAAGGCTTCTCTACCATGGGTACCAGATATCAGCAAAATCATGGCCTCTTTGGCGGTTCCTATTCGGACGGCGGATACCCTCATTCACCCGACTACAACAGCTACTCCGGTTCTCAAGTTGGTAGCATCTCTGAGAGATATGATGCCCCCTCCGGATATCTCACTCCGCAGAACGGAGGCCTACCTTCTCGTTGCCCGTCTCCCGAACTTCTCCTGGTTCCGGAAACTATTGCAGGACGCACCTACAGCATTCCTGCAGAACTCCAGGCTCTTCATTGCTTCAAGAATATCCTCAGCGACATTTGTGTCACCTGCCCAATCAATCTCGAACAATATGACCGAGAAACTGTTCTGCGGAGGGCTATGGATCGCCTTACGGTAGTAGACAACCCGTACATTTCACGCAGTTGGCGTCGCTGATAACAAACAAGGGGAAGATCAAGCATCCAGGTTGGGATGGCAAATACCGGGACTATCGTGAGATTTGGGATGTCATGGGTAAGGCGTACAATAACTTCATCAAGGTGAAGCTTATCAAGTTGCGTTGTCCTTATGGGCCAATAGCTATATCTAACTGATGCTTGGGCTATTCCGCAGGCAAGACGTAGGCAAGAACAGGTTAAAAGGGGAGACTAAGAAGGAAGTCATGGAAAGAATGCGGAAGGAGAAGGGCCAAAGCGGGTACGTTACAAAGAACTGCTCTCGAAATGGGTATAGAGAAACTGAAGCAATTAGTAGGAACCGAAAGGGAGACCACCAGTATCGTAGGTTTGACCACTACTATGACGTCTTGCCAGGTGGCCAGTCCGCCGGTGGCTATATGGACAACGGCTTTCCCGGTACAGATCTTTATGAAGCTAGGGAGCAGTTTTATGGCCTAAAAGAACACGTCGAGAATTACAAAGCCGAGGGCTGGGGCCCCGTTCGTCGAGAAGAGTAAACGAGTTGGCTCGGATTTTGAAGGGCAGCTGGTAGTAAAAAAGATGGGGTATTTTTTCCTACGTCTGCAACATTTCCGTTTTCATTTCTTTGGAATAATATGGGATCATATACTGCCAACTATGCCTATGTTTCTGACAGGGTAAATCATCATTTCTCCCTTGATCCCATCGGGTACTAATCTCTGGGAAGATTAAGATTGATACGGGCTAATTCTGTTTGACTATATCTAGGGTATCACATAATGGCTTCGCATCTCTTGCAAGGGGAATTTTGGAGTCTTGGTATACGGAGTGTTGCAAAATTTGGGGGCTATAGACTTAGATGAATAAAAGCACTTTTAGGACCTATGCAACTGCGCTATGTGTGAAACATCTCGATAATTCCCCTAAACTTTCAATCCATGAGATCGCATTACTCAATTACCTTCCGTCAATAAAGACCTTCAGTCGTTTCACTCTATTTTTCACAGCAGCCACCTTGTCAGACTCAGCCTAGGCTTCCTTTAACTATTAAAACAATTTCTCCTTCACATTCCGGTTTGTATTACATGTAATCATCCAGTGAATTCGATAGGATTGCTTTGCCGTTTTGAGTCTGTTTTCTGCCCGTGGTACCTCCTGCTTTAGTTTCATTTCGATGAGTATGAATATTACTCCTTTATCCTGTTAATACACCTCTTGCAAATGGGACTGCATGGAGGTATTCAACGCCAATAGGAATCCTTTACGTGAGAATCAGCTGAAAAAGGATTATTGTCTGAGTTTCTAGAGGAAGCGTGTTGATGGACACATGATGGAGATTTCTGATGGTAGTAATATAACGGAATACAGGTAAAGCAGTGCTTACATTTATTTCATGGAGTATGTTGGCAATGGATGGTTTTGCATTTATGATGAATAGTCGGTATGGTGCACGCAGCTTTAAACCTACAACTCGGAGGCAGGAGGAACTAATCGTATTAGCTAGAAACTGTGAATTCTGAGTATGTTTAGAACCTAAATTAGGCTTCGACAACTTGAGCGATTGCTACTTCAGTAACTCTTCTTTGGCTTCTATATACCTTCTTGTAATTCTCATCCCCGAAAATTGCAAGTCTAGAATATGCCTCCAGAATCCTTTGAGTGCGAGTCCAACAAGCGGGGAACATGAATTAACCCCAAGCTATTGGCATGCCATGAAAGCCGAAACTTTACTTGAACATCATTCTTCCGTATACATAAAATAAAACCACTGCAGCTTCACTACCAGACCCCTAGAACAGAAA